>SMVB01343925.1_pt1 | contig 31977 bp, 19 predicted proteins | sample 2456461 | NCBI WGS metagenome assembly SMVB01 (sample SAMN11095934, study PRJNA526329) | marine sediment metagenome | biome: Marine sediment; feature: Surficial sediment; material: Deep marine sediment; isolation source: Hadal surficial sediment | place: Pacific Ocean | collected 2014-05 | depth... | reverse complement strand
GGTCGAGCTGAGCCAGGAAGGCTGTATGTACATGCCCCACATGATCGGCTTGCAGACCAACCAGACGCTCTCGATCGTCAACAACGACGATTCTCTGCACAACATCAACGCGCGGCCGAGCGCCGCCGGCAACGATCCGTTCAACTTCGCCCAGCCGGTGAAGGGCATGACGACCGACGTCACGTTCGCGGCCGCCGAGATCATCCCGGTCAAGTGCGATGTGCACCCCTGGATGCAGGCCTACATCGGCGTCACCAACCATCCCTACTTTGCCGTCAGTGGCGAAGACGGCAGCTTCACGATCAGCAACCTGCCCGCCGGCGACTACGTCGTTGCCGCCTGGCACGAGCAGTTGGGCGAGCAGTCCCAGAACGTCACGGTCGGTGCTGACGAAAGCGTTGAGATTTCGTTCGACTTCGGCGGCTAACACACCCCTGGTTGTCGTCACCCCGGGGAGCCTGACGGCCCCCGGGGTGAATCTTTCGGGGCCCTGTGCTGGCCAGGACTTCCCAACGGGTGGCGTAGCGAGTGATGGCGTGGGCGCGATAAACGACCCGTAGGAAAACCCGGGCTAACACGGAAGTCGCAGGCCCCGGCGGGAGGAACGATGAGCGAGACGGCCGCATACAACGCGTGGCTGCACCGCTACGCGCTGCTGACGGCGGTGTGCACGTTCCTCCTGGTGATCGCCGGCGGCCTCGTGACCAGCACCGGATCGGGTCTCGCCGTCCCTGACTGGCCGCTGTCGTACGGCATGTTCTTCCCGCCGATGGTCGGCGGCATTCTCTACGAGCACGGCCACCGGATGGTCGCCGGTACCGTCGGCATCATGACCATGCTCCTCGGTCTCTGGATGTGGCGCAGCGAGTCGCGCCGCTGGGTGCGCCGTCTGGCGGCCGCCGCCGTCGTCGCGGTACTCGCGCAGGCAGGATTGGGCGGCCTGACGGTAATCTTTCTTCTGCCCACCGTGGTTTCGGTGGCCCATGCGGCCCTGGCGATGGGCTTCTTCGCGATCACCTGCGCGCTGGCGCTGGTGACGTCGCCCTCATGGCTCGGGCCCGTCGACCGCGAGCGCCTGGAAGGCTCGATGCCCTTGCCGCGGCTCGCGGCGGCAGCGACCCTGGTGGTCTACGCGCAGATCCTGATCGGCGCGACGGTGCGCCACACGGGGTCCGGGCTCGCCTGCCCCGATTTCCCGCTGTGCCATGGTCAGCTCATCCCGGCGATCGACTCGATCGGTGTCGCCCTCCACATGATGCACCGGCTCGGCGCCGTCGCCGTCGCCGGCATGGTGCTCTGGGTATACCGGCGGGTGTTGGGCTCCCATGCCACGGTGCCCGGCCTTGTCGTGCCCGCCACCATCGCCCTGACGCTGGTCGGCGTGCAACTTCTGCTCGGCGCGCTCACCGTCTGGAACGCCCTTGCGGTCGAGCCGACGACCGCCCATGTGGGCGGTGGCGCTCTGTTGCTGATCACCATGCTGACGCTGACCTTGCGCGCCTACCGGCAGTATTGCTGCGACCCCGCCGCCACACCGAACACCGAGCGCGAGGCACTGGCGTGAACGAGCCGGCCGTCGCGACCCCGGCACACGCCGGCGGCTCCACGCTCGCGGATTACCGGCAGCTCACCAAGCCGCGTCTCACCTCGCTGGTCATCGCCACCGCGGCGGTGGGCTTCTTCGTCGGCTCGCCGAGCGATGTCGATCTGGTTACCGGGGCGCTCATGGCCATCGGCATGGTCGCCGTCGTCGGCGGTGGCAACGCCCTGAACCAGTACTGGGAGCGCGACGTCGACAGCCGCATGCGGCGCACCCAGCGGCGGCCGCTGCCCGCCGGTCGGTTGACGCCGGCCCAGGCGCTGATCTTCGGCGTCATCCTCTCGATCGCCGGGCTGGCGCTTCTGCTGTTCGCGGTGACGCCGATGGCCGCCACCGTGGCCTTCGGCGGCTGGATCACCTACCTCTTCGTGTACACACCGCTCAAGCAGCGCACCGCCGCCTCGACCCTCATCGGCGCGGTGCCGGGCGCGGTGCCGCCGCTGGTCGGCTGGGCGGCGGCCCGCGGCACACTCGAGCCGGCCGCGTGGTCGCTGTTCGCGATCATCTTCGTATGGCAGATCCCGCACTTCTTCGCCATCTCGCGGCAGTACCGCGACGACTACGAGCGCGGCGGCTTTCCGCTACTCGCGGTGCACGATCCGGACGGATCGGTCACCGGGCGGCTCAGCGTCGCCTACGCGATGTTGCTGATCCCGGTCGCCGTGCTGCCGGCGATACTCGGGCTCGTCGGGACCGGCTACTTCTACGGCAGCCTGGCGCTCAGCATCGGCTTCTCGGCGGTCACCGTGTGGTCGCTGCGAACCCTCGGCGCCGGCCACGAGCGCTGGGTGTTTCTCGGCTCCCTGGTCTATCTCACCGCGTTGATGACGATGCTTGTCGTCGACCGCTTGCCCACGGCCTGAACAGCCTGCTGACGATGCCCGACTGGGTCCAGTCCTTGCCGGCCGTCAACGCCACTCTCAACGGAATCGGCGCCGTCTTCCTGGTCACCGGCTACCTCCTGATCCGGCGGCGGCGCATCGGCGCGCACAGGGCCTGCATGCTGGCCGCGTTCGGCTGCTCGACGCTCTTTTTGACCTCGTACCTGACCTACCACTACTACACCGGGTCGACACCCTTCCCCGGCACCGGCCTGATCCGCCCGCTGTACTTCTTTATCTTGATTACCCACGTCGTGTTGGCCGTTCTGGTGCCACCGCTGGCGATCGTCACGCTGTGGCGGGCGTGGCGTGAGCGGTTCGAGGATCATGTCCGGCTGGCGCGGTGGACGCTGCCGATCTGGCTGTATGTTTCGGTGACGGGAGTGATTGTGTACTTGATGCTGTATCAGCTGTATTGACCGGCACCCGTCCGGCCCGCCTCCCATCCTCCACCTACGCGCAAAGCGGGCAACGAAGGCGCCGCACGCGCCGAGAGGTCGGGGGCGGGTGGCGGGCATCAAAAAAAATGGGCGCGGCCACAAGCTGGTACGGACGTTCCCTCACTCAACCAGCAAACACCCCATCTTCAACAACCACCCGTCCCGCCTTGATCACCACTGCCGGCTCTTGCTGCCCAAATCGATACGGCAGCTCGGCGTACTCGTCCACCGCATAGATCTGCAGATCGGCCTGTTTGCCGACCTCCAGCGTCCCGATCCGATCGCCGCGGCCGACCGCATAGGCGGCATTTCGGGTCGCCGCCACCAGCGCGGCGGCCGGGCTCATGCGCATCTGCAGGCAGGCGAGCGCCACGACGACGCCCATCGAATCGACCGGCGAGGTGCCGGGGTTGAAGTCGGTGCCCAGGGCAAGCGCCACGCCGGCCGACTGTAGTCGTGCCGCCGGCGCCTGGCGGCGGGCGCCGACATAAAGGGGCACAGTGGGCAGCATGACGCCGATGACGCCGGCCTCGGCCAGCGCCGCCATGCCGTCGACCGACACGAAGTCCAGGTGGTCGGCGGAGTTGGCGCCGAACTCCGCCGCCAGCGCCGCACCGCCGCTGTCGGAGAGTTGGTCGGCGTGAATCTTGATCCCGAGCCCCGCCGCCCGGCCCTTCTCGAACACCCGGCGGCATTCCCGTGTGGTGAACGCGCCGACCTCGCAAAACGCGTCGACGAAGACGGCGCGGTCGACCAGCGTCTCGATCATCTCCTCGACCAGCTCCACGTAACCGTCGCGGTCTTGTCGGTATTCACCCGGCAGGGCGTGAGCCCCCAGAAGCGTAGCAACGACGTCCCAAGGCCCGATGCCATCGAGGCGGCGGGCGACACGCAGGATCTTGGCCTCGGCGGCGAGGCTCAGACCGTAGCCGGTCTTGGCCTCGACGGTCGTCGTACCCGAGCAGAGCATGCGTTCCAAACGACGCTGGGCGCGATCGGTGAGGTCTTCCTCGGACGCCGCCCGCGTGGCGGCCACGGTGTTGAGAATGCCGCCGCCGGCGGCGAGGATCTGTTGATAGCTCGCCCCCGCGATACGCTGCGCGAACTCCCCCGCCCGCCAGCCGGCAAACACCAGGTGGGTGTGGCAATCAACGAAGCCCGGCAGGACGACGCCGCCACCGGCGTCGACACGCGCTGCGTCGGCTGCGACCCGAACCGATGCCGGCAGCCGGTTCGCAGGCCCGACGTAGATAAGGTCTTCCCCACGCGCCGCGATCGCCGCGTCGGCAAGCTCGGCGACGTCCTCCTGGACCTCGCCGACGGCCGGCCCGCCATCGCCGGCGGCCATCGTCAAGCACGCACGAATCCCGGTAACGACCAGCGTCGCCTCCGGCTTCTCGCCCGGCGTCTGAACGGGTCGCTCTTCCATCAACGAATCTCTGGGTCCAGCGCCGGCAGCTTCAGTCCGTGGCGCGCCGCGGCATCGATCGCCTCTACGTAGCCGGCGTCGGCGTGACGCGCCACGCCCATCCCCGGGTCAACCGTGAGCACCCGGTCGAGGCGCTCGGCGCGAGCATCGGTGCCGTCGGCGACGATCACCATGCCGGCGTGCAGCGAGTACCCCATGCCGACACCGCCGCCGTGATGGAACGAAACCCACGACGCACCGGAGATCGCATTCATGCCGAAGTTCAGCAACGGCCAGTCGGCGACCGCATCGGAGCCGTCACGCATCGCCTCGGTCTCACGATTGGGCGACGCCACCGAGCCGCAGTCGAGATGGTCGCGACCGATGGCAACCGGTGCGCTGACCTTGCCGTCGGCGATGAGGCGGTTCACGGCGGCGCCGAAGACGGCACGGTCGCCGTAGCCGAGCCAGCAAATGCGCGCCGGTAGCCCGAGCTGGGGCACACGCCGCCGCGCCAGGCGCACCCAACGGTGGAGCATCGGATCGTCGGGAAACACCCGCAAGAGCTCGTCGTCAAGGGCCGCAAGGTCGGCCGGGTCGCCCGACAAGCAGGCCCAACGAAACGGCCCCTTGCCGTCACAAAACAGCGGTCGGATGTAGGCCGGGACGAACCCGGGGTAGAGAAACTGGCCGTCGCCGTCGCGCACCGTGAGGCCGCCGGCCTCGGCCTGTCCACGCAGGTTGTTGCCGTAGTCGAAGCAGATCGCCCCCTGCGCCTGCAAATCGAGGATCGCCTGGGTGTGGCTCATGATGGTCTCGACACTGCGCCGCTTGTAGTCCTCGGGATCATCGAGACGCAGGGCGTCGAGCTCCTCGAGATCGCCCACCGGCACGTAGTCGAGCAGGTCGTGGGCCGACGTCTGATCGGTGACCACATCGGGCACAACACCCCGCGTCGCGAGCTCGGCGAACACGTCCGCGGCGTTGCCCACGAGACCGACCGAGAGTCCTTCACCGGCGCCCGTGGCCTCGTCGATCCACGCCAACGCCTCGTCGAGATCGGTGCTCATCCGGTCGCAGTACCCTTCGTCGACCTTGCGGGCGATGCGCTCGGCGCGCACCTCGACGATCAGGATCGCCGCCTCAATCATGGTCCCGGCGAGCGGCTGGGCGCCGCTCATCCCTCCCATCCCGGCGGTGAGAAGGAAGCGCCCCGCGAGGCTGTCGGCATCGAATTCCTGCCGCGCCAGCGAAGCCAAAGTCTCGTACGTGCCCTGCAGGATCCCTTGCGTGCCGATGTAGATCCACGAGCCCGCGGTCATCTGTCCGTACATCATCAAGCCCAGCGCATCGAGCCGGTCGAACTCGGTCTGCGTCGCCCAATGCGGTACCAGGTTGGAGTTCGCGATCATCACGCGGGGCGCTTCGGGGAACGTCCGCGCCACATACACGGGCTTGCCGGACTGAATGCACAACGTCTCGTCGGGCCGGAGCGACTCGAGCGCGGCGACGATCTGCCGGTAGCATCGCCAGTTGCGCGCCGCCCGGCCGCTGCCGCCGTACACGACCAGGTTCTTCCAGTCGAGCGCTACCGCGGGGTCGAGGTTGTTCATCAACATGCGCATCGCCGCCTCGGCATCCCAGGTGGCGCAACGGCGCTCGACACCGCGCGGCGCTCGGATCGGCTGCTGCGGCCGCTCGTCCTCGAACATCGGCCGGCTCCCCGTCCTAGCCCGCATATCTCAACGCCCTGCTGCTGCGGGCGCGGAGAAGCCCGCGTCTACGGCGTTGCGCTTGGTCGGGCACCTCGACGTACTGTCACGTACGCTTCCGGTGCCCTTCCGGCGCGCGCCTTGTATCCACGCCCTTCTCCGCGCCCTCGCGACGAAGGGCGTTGAGATATGCGGGCTGGCGGATGCTTCTGCCATCGATCTTGTCTCCGTTCCCACGTTCGTCGTCGGGCTTCGTAGAATGCCGAACGGTTCCCCGGAACTCGACTAGCCCTTGATCACGCCGACCGGCTTGAGGCGAAACACGACGTCCGAAACGCCGGCGCCCGCCATCACGTCGACGACATCGGCAACGTCTTTGTAAGCGTACGGCATCTCTTCGGCCACCGTGCGCTTGCCGGCGGCACGAACGGTGACGCCGCGTGCCGCCATCTCGGCGAAGAGATCGCGCCCGCGGCTCTCGCGCTTCGCCTGCGCCCGGCTCATGAGCCGTCCGGCGCCGTGGCAGGTCGAGCCGAAGGTACGCTGCAGGGCCCCCGGCGCGCCGGTGAGAACATACGAGTAGCGACCCATGTCGCCCGGCACCAGCACCGGTTGTCCGATCGCACGCAGGCTCTCCGGAATTCTCGGGTCACCGGGAGGAAACGCTCGGGTGGCGCCTTTGCGATGCACACACACCGTTCGTAGGCGGCCGTCGATCTCGTGCTCCTCGAACTTGGCGACGTTGTGGCAGACGTCGTAGATGAGCCGCATGCCGAGATCGCGCGGGCCGATGTGAAACGCTTCCATGAGGCACTCGCGCGCCAGATGGGTGATGGTCTGGCGGTTGGCCCAAGCGTAGTTGGCGGCACAGGCCATCGCTCCGAGGTAGGCGCGTCCTTCATCGGACTCGATCGGGGCGCAGCACAACTGGCGGTCGGGAAGGTCGATGCCGTACTTGATGACCGCCCGGTTCATGACCGACAGGTAATCGTCGCACACCTGATAGCCGAGGCCGCGGGACCCACAGTGGATCAAGACGCACACGGTGCCCGCGTCGACGCCGAGCGCAGCCGCCTTACCAGCCTCGAAGATGCGATCGACGACCCCGATCTCGAGAAAGTGGTTACCGGAGCCCAGCGTTCCGAGCTGCCGGCGGCCGCGCTCAATGGCGCGATCCGAACACTGATCGGGGTCGGCGCCGGCGAGGCGACCGTTCTCCTCAGTGTGCCGCAAGTCGTCCTCGGTGCCCATACCGAGGTCGCGGACGATGTACTCGGCGCCGGCCACCAGCAGCTCGTGCATCTCGGCAACCGACAGAGGTTCGATCGCGTTGGCTGAGCCGAGGCCGGTCGGCACGGCGCTGAACAAGGCGTCCATCAGGTCGGGGACCCGACCCTCGATGTCCTCTTGTCGCAACTCGGTGCGCAGGATACGAACACCGCAGTTAATGTCGTAGCCGACGCCTCCCGGCGAGATGACGCCACCGGCGGCGGGGTCGGTGGCAGCCACCCCACCGATCGGAAATCCGTAGCCCCAATGAATGTCGGGCATGGCGAGTGACGCCTCGACGATCCCCGGCAGATGGGCGACGTTGGCGACCTGTTCGAGGCTCTTGTCGCCCTCGATATCGCGCATCAACCGCTCGTTGGCGAAGATGCGACCCGGCACCCGCATCCCCCCGGTCGGGGGGATCTCCCAGCAGTACTCGTCGATCTGGCGGAGCCGCACGGACGGCCGCCCTGGAGGGCGGCGGTTCCGGGACCGGCTAGCGTGCATATCTCGACGCCCTCCTGCTAGACATCGACAATCACGGTGACCCGCCACGAACCGTCCGTTTGCACGATCTCGAGCCCGTGGTAGGTGATCGCCTTGATTTCGGTGTGCAGCGTGTGCCGAGAGCGGTCGAAGGATTCGCCGTGGAGGATCCCCTCGATCGTCCCGTCGTCAACGACCACATCGGTCGCCGTCGCGGTCAACCAGAGCTCCGATTCCAGGATCAAGTACACCTCTTGCAGCCAACGCACCAGCCGCTCCTCCGGGTTGGCGCCACAGACCTCCAGGCGCCGCTGGTCGGTCGGCCGCACGGCGGCGCGATCGTAGCAGACATCGCCCAGGGCAAGGACGACCTCGGCAAACAATGACGGTAGCGAATCGGCCCACGCTTCGAAGCCGAGATCGGCGGTGTGATCGATCTCCCGGTGTCCCGACGTGCTCACCGCCCGGCGGCTTCACCCGACACCACCGGCGCCGCCAGCCGGTAGACGGTGATGCCGGAAAGAAAGGCCTCTCCCACCGGCATGTCGCGCAACGGCTCGAAGTAGCCGCCCAGCAGACGATCCCACGTGTTCAACACGCCGTCTCCGCCGCCGCCGGGGCCGCGGTCCTGGTAGAGGACACCGACGTGATCCTCGATCGACAGGAGGTCACCGGGCTGCACCTCGTCGAAGGTCACGGGCCGGAGGGGATCGTCAAAATAGTAGTAGATACCATCGTCGGCAAGGAACATTTCCTCGACCACGACCGTGCCGCGCTTGGCCAGTTCCTCCCAACCGAAGAACGGTAGCTCGGCGCCGAGGGCGCGTTGGGTGGCGATCCAGAAGTCGAGGATCGTGCCACCTATGAAGCGGGTGGCGGGATGTTCGGCGGCCGGCAGGCCGTCGCTGACCGGTACATACGGCAACCCCGCGTAGCCTTGCACGAAACCCAGCGCCAGGTCGCCGGCCCGTACCGTCACACGGTGGGGTTGCTCGGCGATCGTCGTGGCGTGGACCCCCGCGGCGCCGGGAGAGATGGCCTCGTCGAGCACCCGGTCGCGGCCATCGCGCACCACCGCCTGAGCTTTGAAACGCATCGTGCCGACGTCAACGCGCGGGAAATCATCGCCCGTCGGCGTCGTATCGGCGGCGTGCTGGTTGCGAAATCCCCAAGCCAGCATGAATGTCTCGCCGTAGCGAATGCGGGCCGGGTCGAAATCGGCCTCGAGGGTCTCGTTGTCGAACCCGTACACCGGTTCGACCTTGAACCACAGGACTTCGAGGACGTTCCACCAGCCGCTCCACGGCTCGATGTCGACGACCTCGGCGCCCTCCTCCCCCAGCCGCATACGATCGATCGGACCGAAGAAACGCCGGCGCCGGCGAAGCGTCGTCTCGACGACGGCGTACAGGGTCACCGGTGCGCCGGCGAGGGCCTCCTTGGGCGCCGCGGAGGCGATGTCGTCGCCAAGCCGCGACGACACGACCCATACGCGCTCCAGCCTCGGGGTGCTCCAGCTCTGCAGCAGCGGTACACCGAACCAGATCGACAGCCCCGCGGCGACAACCGTCGATCCGATGAGCAAGAGGCGAACGGTCTCGCGGTTCAAGGCACCCAGGACTCGTCCGGCGCGATCAACTCCAACTGCAGGCCGTCGCGCTCGATCTGAATCGTGACCTTCGTACCGGGCGGCGAGCGCACGAAGGCGTCGTACCAGGCGAGGGCGTCGTCCGAATCGGCGATCGCTTCGCCGTTGACGACGACGATAACGTCCTCGACCTGTAGACCGGCTCGGGCGGCCAGACCGTTGAAAACGACCTGGTCGATCACGTAGCCGCGCGACGGTATGGACACACCCCTAAACCCGGGATCGAAGGGCGCACTCCGCGAAGCGGCAATGAGGGCCATCACCTCGGCGTGGCCGTGAAGCGGGATCGCGTAGCTGGGACGGCCCTCCCCGGCGCCGCCGTCGGCGCCTGCCCGCGCCACCAGAACACCGACGACAAACCCGAGATCGTCCAACAACGGCCCGCCGGAGTCCCCCTTCTCGATCCGCGCCGTTGTCTCGATCAGCGGCCCCGCAAGCGAGATGCCGGGGACTTCGACACCCACGCCGGTCACCGTGCCGTGGTGCGCACCCCGTCCGCCGGCAGCGGTGATCCGATCGTCGATCGACAGGCTGTTCGAGTCACCAAGCCGCAGAGCCAGCGTCGCCAAGGCGTCCGGAACACGCAGCACGGCGAGGTCCACGGCAGCGTCCGCGCTCAGCACGGTGCTCAAAAAATCTGTGCCACCCAGGAAAATCTGGACGACGGTGGCGTCTTTCACCACGTGCTCGTTGGTCAACAACAGAGGACCGAATTCGGAGGCGATCACGAAACCGGAGCCGTTGGCGACGTTACGACCGCCGTCGAGGCTTCGCAGCGTAGCGATCGCATTGGCCGGGACACGGCGCTCCGGCGCCGCGGCGTCGGCCTGAGCCGGTCGCCGCCTGCTGCGACTCATGCCGGCGGCCGGCGAACGCATGGCGGCCAGCCCGGCGATGGCCGACACCGGGTCTTTCACAACGCCAGGCGGCACAGAATCGCCCGACAGAGAAGCGGTTCCATCGCCATTGTCGTCGCCCGCGGTCTCGGCCGGGCGCGTCAGGCCGCCGTCACCGATCAACCGCCGCGCGACCGCGCGAGCGACGTTGATCGGGATAGCGAAACCGACGCCCGAGAAGCTACCGTCGCGACGGCTGCCGCCCTCTCCCGCGATGATGGCCGTATTGATACCGATGACCTCGCCGCGCAAGCTGACGAGCGGGCCGCCCGAGTTGCCTCGATTGATCGGCGCGTCGGTAACGATGAAGTCTTCGTAGCGAGCAATGCCGAGGCCGCTGCGGTGCAGGCTGCTGACGATGCCGCTGGTCGCCGTTGCCTGGAGACCGTACGGGGCTCCGAGGGCGAGGACGAACTCGCCCACCTGCATCTGGTCGGAATCGCCGAGAGCCGCGGCCGTCAACCCGCCACCCTCGACCTTGACGACGGCGAGATCGGTGGCCAGATCGACGCCATACACCTCGGCGTCGAACTCCGAGCCATCGCTGAAGGCTACCAGGACCGTCCCCGCGTCCCGAACGACGTGGGCGTTGGTAAGGATGTAACCGGCCTCGTGAATGACCACCCCGGAACCGCTGCGACCCGTCGCGGGAACGGTCAGAAAGGCGACCGTCGGGGCGACGAACTCGAGGACCCGGGAGATGGTCTCGTCGGCCGAGCGGGCGTCAAGGCCAACGGGGCGCGCCCCACCGAGCTCGAGCGTTACCCGCGACGTCGGCGGCGGCCGCCAGTATGTCGCGCCGGCGATCGAGACCAGCACCATCGCCACAATCAGCACGGCGACGGCACGAGGGGCCCCAATGCCCCGCGGGTGGGAGTTCGAGGCCAGCTCAGGATTCGCGTAAGGATCCACGGAACCAGCTCCAGCTCTGGATGGGGAAGCGGCGCAACGCGCGGCGCATATGCGCCGCTCCAGATCTTAGCATGGGTACACACGCCCGAGACGGCCGCAGCGCATGGGGCGATTCTGCTCGGGTGCGCCGGCCGTCTCGCCGACACGCGACCGTCAGCGCACCGTTGCTGCCTGGTACTCGGAGATGCGGGCCACCGGTGCTTCATCACGACTCATTGCCCGGATGCCCTCGACGGCGGCGGCGGCGCCGGCGATGTTAGTGATGCAGGGCACGCGGTGATCGAGCGCGGTGGCGCGGATCGCCGTTTCATCGAAGCGCGACTCGGCACCGAGCGGCGTGTTGATGATGATCTGGACTTCGCCGTTGACGATGCGGTCGGCGATATTCGGACGCCCCTCGTTGACCTTGTAGACGCTTTCGGATTCGACCCCGGCTTGGGCCAGGAACGCATGCGTACCGCTGGTCGCCAGCAGGCGGAAGCCGCATTCCGCCAGGCCCGCGGCGATCGGTACGGCAGCTTCCTTGTCGCCGTCCTGCACCGAAATGAAGGCGGTGCCGCCGGTGGGCAGCGGCATCCCGGCGCCGGCCGCCGCCTTGGCGAACGCGATGCCGAAGGTCGGACCGGCCCCCATCACCTCGCCGGTCGAGCGCATCTCCGGGCCGAGGAGCGGGTCGTAACCCGGGAACCGATCGAAGGGGAACACCGGCGCTTTCACGAACACCGAGTGCACCTGCAGATCCTCGGTCACGCCGAGCTCGGGCAGCGTCGCACCGAGGAGCAGCCGGGTGGCAATCGCCGCCAGCGGCACTCCGGTCGCCTTGGCGACGAACGGCACCGTGCGGCTGGCACGGGGATTGACCTCGAGGACATAGACCTCATCGTCGACCACCGCGAACTGGGCGTTCATCAACCCGACGACACCGAGATCAACCGCCATCGTCCGGGTCCATTCGCGGATCGTCGCCAGCGCAGCGCTCGGAACCCCGGTCGGCGGCAACACGCAGGCCGAATCGCCCGAGTGCACGCCGGCCTCTTCGATATGCTGCAAGATGCCCCCGATGATGACGTTCTCGCCGTCGCACAGGGCGTCGACGTCGATCTCCTGGGCGGACTCGAGGAACTTGTCGATCAGCACCGGGTGATGCGGCGACGCCTCGACGGCCTCTTCGATGTAGCCGCGCAGGCTCTCCGGCTCGTACACGATCGCCATGCCGCGGCCACCGAGAACATAGGACGGCCGCACGAGAACGGGATAGCCGAGCTTCTCGGCGACCTCGATGGCGCCGGCCAGGTCGGTCGCGGTTCCGAAGGGCGGTTGGCGAATGTCGCGTTGCCGCAGGAAACCGCTGAATCGTTGCCGATCCTCGGCCAGATCGATGGTCTCCGGCGGCGTCCCCAGGATCCGAACCCCGGCGCGGTGCAGCGGCAAGGCGATCTTCAAGGGCGTCTGCCCACCGAACTGCAGAATGACGCCGACCGGCTGTTCGCGCTCGATGATCGCCAGGACTTCTTCGAGGGCCACCGGTTCGAAGTAGAGGCGATCGGCGGTGTCGTAGTCGGTCGAGACGGTTTCCGGGTTGCAGTTGACCATGATGCACTCGTAGCCGGCCTCGCGGGCGGCGAAGGCGGCGTGGCAGCAGCAGTAATCGAATTCGATGCCCTGGCCGATGCGGTTGGGGCCGCCACCGAGCACCAGAACCTTGGGCGCCGACGTCGGGTTCGCCTCGTCGGCGCCCGCGCTGCCCTCGACAACGCTGCCGTCGGGCTGAACCCGCAGACCGCCCGCATCGAACGTCGAATACATGTACGGCGTGTGGGCGATGAACTCCGCGGCGCAGGTGTCGACGCGCCGGAACGTCGGGCGGATACCGAGACGCTCGCGCCGCGCCCGCACCAGCGAGACATCGCTGCCGGTGAACTCGGCAAGTTGGGCATCGCTATAGCCGGCCCTTTTGGCGGCCCGTAGGCTCTCGGTGTCGAGGCCGGCGAGCGACTGCGAGCGCAGCGCCCGCTCGTGGTGGAACAAGCTCTCGAACTGGTCCACGAACCATGGGTCGTAACCGGTCAGCGACGCCATCTCGGCGCCCTGCAGGCCGGCGTCGAAACCCTCCCACAGCGTTTCGAGCCGGTCGGCATGCGGGCGGCGCAGACGCTCGCGTAGGGCGGCGACATGCGGGCTCGTGCCGGCGACCATCGCGGGGGCGGCGTCGGGATCGGCGGTCGCTGGCCGCCGCTTTGACGGTTTCGGCTTCCCCCAACCTGTCCGCCCGGTCTCGAGCGAGCGCAGCGCCTTCTGCAGCGCCTCGCGAAACGTCCGGCCGATCGCCATCGCTTCGCCCACCGAGCGCATCTGCGTGTTCAGCGTCGGGTCGGCGCCGGGGAACTTCTCGAACGTGAAGCGCGGGATCTTGACGACGACGTAATCGATGCTCGGCTCGAACGACGCCGGGGTCTCGCGGGTGACGTCGTTGGGAATCTCATCGAGCGTGTAGCCCACCGCCAGCTTGGCGGCGATCTTGGCGATGGGAAAGCCGGTCGCCTTGGAGGCCAGCGCCGAGGAGCGCGACACCCGCGGGTTCATCTCGATAACCACCATGCGGCCGTCGTCCGGATTGATCGCGAACTGGATGTTGCTGCCGCCGGTTTCGACGCCGACGATCGAGATCACTCGCCGACCCCAATCGCGCATCTGCTGGTACTCACGGTCCGACAGCGTCATCGCTGGAGCGACGGTAATCGAATCGCCGGTATGCACGCCCATCGCGTCGAGGTTCTCGATCGAGCACACGACAACGAAATTGTCGGCGCGGTCGCGCATCACCTCGAGCTCGAATTCCTTCCAGCCGAGCACCGACTCCTCGACCTGCACGGAGCCGACCGGAGAGGCCCGCAGCCCGGCCTCGACGATGCGTTTGAACTCGTCGACGTTGTAGGCGATCCCGGCGCCGGCCCCACCGAGTGTGAACGACGCCCGCACGACCGTCGGGTAACCGATCGAGCGCACCAGATCGAGGGCCTCAGCGACGCTGTGGGCGTGACCGGCACGCGGCACCGGCAAACCGGCCTTCTCCATCGCGGCGGCGAACTGCTCCCGGTCCTCGGCGATCTCGATGGCGCGACGGGTGGCGCCGATCATCTCGACGTTATAGCGCTCGAGGATGCCGCGCTTGTCGAGCTCAACGGCGAGGTTGAGCCCCGTCTGCCCGCCCACGGTCGGCAGCAAGGCGTCGGGCCGCTCGGCGGCAATCACCTTTTCCAGGACTTCCGGCACCAGCGGCTCGATGTAGGCGTCCGGGGCGACCTCGGGGTCGGTCATGATCGTCGCCGGGTTGGAGTTCACGAGAATGACGCGGTAGCCCTCCTCGCGCAGCGCCTTGATCGCCTGGGTGCCCGAGTAGTCGAATTCGCACGCCTGGCCGATGACGATCGGACCGGAGCCGATGACCAGGATGCTCTCGATGTCGGTGCGTTTGGGCATACGAGACCGTCGGGAAAAACGTACGAGTAATCGCGTCGCAGGCCGCGGAAGAGTTCCCCGGCGCATCCCGGACCCTGTCGGAGCTTGTCCCGGCACAGTAGCAACGGCTCGGAGGGGGGTCAAACTCGCCGTCGACCGGTGCCGCTCAGCCCCGTTTAGCGGCCGCTCGCGCGCCGATTCGGTCCGGCCGGCGGGACCGGATTGCGAGCCGTTTGAAATCGATGCACGATATCGTGCGGGAACTAATAATGGACTGCTGAAGAATCTCGGCGGCCCACGCCGGTTCTTCCCGTATTCCGGCAGGCGGGAATTTCGGCGCTCGATCACGCAGATCCTTCGCCCCGGCGGCACACACGTTGATTGTTGAATGCTAAAATAACGGCGTTCCGACGGTCGGCCCTACGGTGACCTTCGCGCCCGCCGCAAACCGCGTTACGCGCCATTCGAGGTAGTCGTATGTCTGTGAAGAAGATCTTGATCGGCCTGGCGATCGTCAGCGTCGTCGGTGCCGGCATCGCCGCCAACATCTGGTGGAGCGAGCCCGACGCGCCCGAAGTACAGGTCGAAGCGGCGGCGTTTCGCGACCTGACCGCCACGGTCTCGGGCTCCGGCGCGATCCGGCCGGCGCGCGAGGTCGACATTTCGTCGAACGTGATGGGGCGGGTCACCCGTCTCGCGGTCGAGGAGGGGCAGGTGGTCAAAGCCGGCGACTTCCTGCTCGAGGTCGATCCCCAGCGGCTACAGAGCACCGTCGATCAGATGCAGGCCAGCCTCGAATCGAGCCGTACCCAGGTGTCCTTGGCGGCAGAGGACCTAAGCTATACGCGCCAGATCCTGGACCGCCGCGAGGGCCTCTACCGGCAGGATTTGCTCGCCAAGGAGCTCTACGACGACGCCGTCCAGAACGTCGCCCGCGCCGAGCGCACGTTGCAGATCCGCCAGCAGGACGTCGTCCGCATCGAGGCCCAGCTCGCCCAGTCGCTCTACGACCTCACCCAGGTGATCATCGAAGCGCCGATGGACGGCATCATCACCAAGCTCAACATCGAGCAGGGCGAAAACGTCGTCACCGGCACGATGAACAACGCCGGCACCGTTCTGCTCACCGTCGCCGACCTGTCGATCGTCGAGCTGGAGATCGAGGTCGACGAGACCGACATCGTCCACGTCGAGCTCGACCAGGCGGCGGACGTGCGCATCGACGCATTCCCCGACGACGTGTTCGCCGCCGTCGTCACCGAGGTCGGCAAGAGCCCGATCGGTGCGATCGGCGGCAACCAGGCGATCAATTTCAAGGTCGTCGTGCGCTTGACCGACACCGTACCCGGCGCGCGTCCGGGGCTTTCGGGGACCGCCGCCATCACCACCGCGACCCGCGTCGAGGTACTCACCATCCCGATCCAGGCGCTCATCCTGCGCGAAGTTCAGCTCGACAAAGAGGGCGAGATCATCCGCGAGGAAGATCCTCTGGCAACGAACGATTTGGCCCTTTCGCTGGAAGAGCCGGAGGAAGGCGAGACCGTCGAACTCGAGGGCGCCTTCGTCGTGCGCGACGGCCGCGCCCTGTTCATGCCGATCACGATCGGCATCGCCGGCGAGCGCTACTTCGAGGTCCTCGAAGGCATCGAGGACGGCGACGAGATCATCATCGGGCCGTTCGAGATCATCCGCACGTTGATCGACGGCGAACGGGCGACGACGAAGAGCGACGACGACCCATTCTCCCGTCGATCTTCAAACGACTAACCGCTGCGGCAACCGCACCATAAGATCGAACGAGGTCGAACGATGGCAGCAGCGAGCACAGAGCACCGCCGCGCCCGCCGCAAGAACTTCCTCGGCGTCGTCGAGGGCGTCAGCATCGCGCTCGACGCGATCTGGGGCAACAAGCTGCGCTCGTTCCTGACCGTCCTCGGCAACGTCATCGCGGTCTCCTCGATCATCCTGGTGGTGTCGATCATCCAAGGCCTCGACGCCGAAGTCACCGCGATCTTCTCGTCGCAGGGGACCGACGTCTTTCAGGTCGTACGCTCCGGCGAAATCTTCTCGCAATTCGACGAGCGGCTGGCACGGGGCAACCCACCGATCATACGCGCCGACGCCCGCATGCTGCGCCGGGAAGGCACGACCTTCGCCGCCGTCGTCGAAACCGCACAGAGCAACGCCCGGGTGCAGTACCGCGACGTCAACCTCGACCGCGTCGGCATCGCCGGCTACTCGCACGAATACAGCCTGACCGACACCTACGGGATCGAAGCCGGCCGCTACTTCTCGCTCCTGGAGGCTCGCCGCAACCGCGCCGTCGCGGTGCTCGGCTTCGATACCGCCGAGCAACTTTTCCCGGGGCTTCCGGTGAGCGCGGCAATCGACAAGCGCATCCTGATCGCCGGCACCCACTTCACCGTCATCGGCGTCCACAAGCCACGCGGGGCGCTGCTCGGCTTCAGCCAGGACGAGTTCATCAACGTGCCGATCGGCGCCTACGAGCGCATGTTCGGCCGCCGCTCGATCGGCGCCATCGTCATCCGGCCGCGTGATCCGGATCAGATGGACGAGGCCCGCGCCGAGGCCCGCTTGTTGATGCGCATCAGCCGCCGGCTGCGACCCGGTGACGCCGACAACTTCGGCATCAGCAGCGCCGATACGTTCGTCGACATCTACCGGCAGGCGACCAGCGGCATCTACACCATTCTCGTCTCGGTGGTCGCCATGTCACTGGTCGTCGGCGGCATCGTGATCATGAACATCATGCTGATGGTGGTCACCGAACGGACGCGGGAAATCGGTATACGCAAGGCGGTCGGGGCCACCTACAGGGCGGTATTGTGGCAGTTCATGGTCGAGGCGGTGACCCTGTCGGTCGCCGGCGGTGTGCTCGGCATGGCGCTCGGCTACGCCGGCGCGGCCCTGATCGGCGCCTTCACCGCCCTGCCCTACACGCTGGCCCTGTGGTCGATGGTCATGGCAATCGGCGTGGTGGGCGCCGTCGGCGTCATCTTCGGCATCTACCCGGCGAGCCGCGCCGCCAAGCTCGACCCGATCACCGCCCTCGGCTATGAGAGCTGACATGAGCCGCCCGGCCGTCACCCCAGCCGCTTCGGAGACGCGATATGGCCATTCGTAGGGTCCTGGCAGCCGAGATCCTGGGGATGGCCTGGGAGAGCCTGCGCACCCACAAGATGCGCTCGGCGCTCACCGTGCTCGGCATCGTCATCGGTATCACGACGGTGGTCGGCGTGACGAGCCTGATCCGCGGCTTCGACTCGACGATCACCGGCCGGATCCAGGGCATGGGGCCCGACACCGCGTTCGTCGCCAGATTCACGATCCAGTCGCTGACCTCCGGCACCGCCTTTCGAGAGCTATTTGCTCGACCCGACATCACCCCGGCGGACGCGCGCGCCCTGGGCGACCTGTTAACGGTGAAGAAAGTCTCGGTGATCTACCAGGATCAGAGGTCGTCCGCCTGGTACCAGGGGCACCGGACGGCGAGCCCATTGACCCTGCAGGGCGTCGCACCCGAGTTTCTCGAGGCCTCCGATATCGAGATCGAGTACGGCCGCATGCTCTCCGCGGTCGACGAGCGCGAGCGCGCCGACGTTGCCCTGCTCGGTGCGACGCCGGCCCGCGCTCTGTTCGGCAACAACCAGCCGATCGGCCGCCGCTTTCGTATCCGCGGCCGCGAGTATCGCGTCATCGGCGTCACCAAAAAGCGCGCCATCTCGGGTTTGCTCGGCAGCGCCGCCGACAACTTCATCCTCGTTCCATCGAGCAACTTCCGGAAGCTCTTTGGCCCGCGCGCCGGGGACCCGACGATGATCGTGCGCGCCGCCGACGGCGTGGAGACCGAGACCATGGTCGACGACGTCGAGGCCCTGATGCGAATCCGCCACGGCCTGCGCGCCGATCAAATCAACGACTTCGATATCTTGACGCAGGAGGCGATCATGGATCTCTGGCGGCAGATCTCCACGGCGTTCTTTCTGGTGATGGTGGCGCTGTCCTCGGTGGCGCTGATGGTCGGCGGCGTCGGCGTGATGGCGATCATGCTCGTATCGGTCACCGAGCGCACCCGCGAGATCGGCATCCGCAAGGCGATCGGCGCGCGCAACGGTGACATCCTCTACCAGTTCCTCGCGGAATCCGCGGCGCTGGCCGCGGCGGGCGGCGCCATCGGCGTCGCCATCGGCTCGGCAATCGGCTACGCCATCTACTGGGTGACCGGCTTTCCGGTATCGTTACCGTGGTGGTCGTTCGCCATCCCGGTAGCGTTCTCGTCGATCATCGGGATATTCTTTGGTATCTATCCGGCGAGCCGGGCAGCACGGCTCGACCCCGTGGACGCTTTACGGTACGAATAAACTTTGAACCTGCCGGCCCCTCCCCGTCGTTAACTAACTGAAGATTTCGTGTGCTCCCGACCCTCGCTCCCGAGGAGGTTGCGACCTATGTATCGTCACGTTTTCCTGCCGTCTTGCCGTCGTCCTGCGAGCCGCCGACTTCGCGCCGGCGCCCTCGCCTTCATGATCGCCGTGGTGCCGGCGTTGGCGCTCGCCGCGCCAAGCGGTGAACCTGCCGCTGGCGGCGTCCCGATACCGACCGCCGGCCTCGTCAACGCCGCGTTGGCAGCCAGCATGGAAGCCCGGCGTCCGTCGCTGCGCGACGCCATGGCGCGCCGCGGCGAGGTCGTCAACGGCCTCGTCTACAACAGTGGCCGTGGCCAGGACGCGCCCGGACAGCGGCAGACGTACGAGTTGTCGCTGCTCGACGCGGTGGAGATGGCGCTGCGCAACAACTTGAACGTTCAGGTGGCGCGGTACGGGCCGGAGAGTTCGTTTCACGGCATCAACTCGGCGCGCGGGGCGTTCGACGCGACGATGACGTTCCAACTTCCGTCGGCGTTTCAGCGCGGCACGAGCCCAACGACCAACCAGATCCAGGGTGGCGACATCATCACCCAGCAGAATCTCAGCGGCGGCTTCACCTGGGCCGAAAACCTCGAATGGGGCACCAACTACAGCCTCAGCTACACCTCGTCGCGGAGCTCGACGAACAACGAGCTGCAGACGTTCAACCCTTCGCTGAGCGCCGGCTTCCGCGGCAACCTCACGCAGCCGTTGCTGCGCAACCGCGGCGACATCAATCGCACCGGCATCCGGGTGGCGATGAACAGCTACGACTCCAGCCTCGAGGGCTTCCGCGCCCAGGTGCAGAACATCGTGTTCCAGACCATCCAGGCGTACTGGAGCCTGCGCGCCCAGGCCGAGGTGGTCGTCGTGCGTGAGAACGCGCTCGGTGAGGCCCAGCTGCAGTACGCCCGCAACCAGATTCAGGTCGAGATCGGCACCCTCGCGCCGATCGAGACGGTGCAGGCGCAAACCGCCGCGGCGGGCGCCGAGCTCCAACTGATCCAGGCACGAAACGCTCACGAAAACGCCCAGGATACGCTGAAGGAGCTCCTCAACTTCGACGTCATCGTCGATGATCCTTTCGCCTACGACCTCATCCCCACCGAGGAGCCCGAGGAAGAGATCCCGCCGATCGATGTGGAGGCCGCCGTACGCATCGCCCTCGACAACGACCCCGGCCTGGCGCAGCAGCGCCTGAGCCTGCGCAGCGCCGGGCTCAACCTCGCCCGCGCCAAAAACCAGCTCCTGCCGAACCTGAGCGTCACCGCCAGCTTCAGCTTGCAGGGTCGCGCCGGAAGCCGGCTGCTGGGCGCCTTCGGCGGCGGTGAAACGGAGACGATCTCGACCGGCCTGGGGACCGCGCTCGGGCAGATCTTCTCGGGCGACTTCAACACCTGGTCGGTCGGCGCGACGATCAGCATGCCGCTGCACAACCGTTCCGCTAAGGCCAGCGTGGCGACCAGCGAGATCGGCCAGCGCCGGCAGACGACGGAGTACGCGCAGGCGGAGCAACAGCTCAGCTACAACGTGCGCCAGCAGGTGCGCAACGTCGAGAACCTGGTGCAGCAGGTCGCCACGTCGGCCCTCAGCCGCGAGCTCTCCGAACGCCAACTCGAGGCCGAGAAGCGCAAGTTCGAGGTCGGAACGAGCACCAACTTCAACGTGCTCACGTTCCAGAACGATTTCGCCAACGCGCAGTTGAACGAGCTGACGGCCATCATCAACCTGCAGATCAGCATCGCCCAACTCGAGCTGAACAAGGGAACGATCCTGCAGACCTTCGGCGTGCAGATCGGCGATGCGGGGACCGGGGGCGGCCGCGAAGACTAGTCGCCGGCCGCGACGGCAGTCGGCGGAGCCCCACAGCGAAGCCTTCGATCACGCCGCCCGAGCGGCTCGGCAACGCGCGGCGATCAACCCCGCTCGGCGATCAGCTTGTCGAGCTCGCGCCGCAACCGCGGCAAGATCTCGTCGTACGCGAAGGCGCCGACGGTCTCGGGGCCACGCTTCAGGTTGACGTGCGTCGGGCCGCACCAGAGGCCGAGGTCGGCGCCGTCGGTCTCGCCCGGGCCGTTCACCCGGCATCCCATCACGGCGATCGTCAGGGCGTGGTCGGCGGCGTAGCGGGACATCTCGCGCACCTGTTCGGCAAGCTCGACGAAGGCGCCGTTCTCGACCCGCGAGCACGACGGGCACGAGATGATGTTGAGCGTGTCGTTGCCGAAATCGGGGACCGAGCGGAAGCGGCCGGCGGCGATGTCGTCGAGGATCTCTCGGCCGATGCGTACCTCTTCGGGCTTGCGCGCGTTGGAGAGCGTCAGCGACACCCGAATCGTGTCGCCGATCCCCTGGCTGAGGAGCTGCTCGAAGGCGATCCGTGTCTTGATGGCGCCGTCGGGCAACAAGCCGGCCTCGGTCACGCCGAGATGCAACGGCACGTCGGGACGCTCGGCGGCGAAGCGCTGGTTGCCCTCGATGACCTTCTGAGGGTCGGAGTCCTTCAGCGAAACCACGTAGCGGGCGAAGCCGGCGTCGTCGAGGTAACCGCAGTGCTCAACGGCTGAGGCCACCATGGCGCCGACCGAGTCTTCGCCGAATTCCTCGGCGAGCGCCGGATCAACCGAGCCGCAATTGACGCCGATGCGCACCGCGCAATCGTGCTCGCCGGCGGTGTCGGCGATGAAGCGTGCCTTGTCGGCGGCGCTCCGGGACTGCTCGTGGTGGTAGAGATGGCCGGGGTTGTACCGCAGCTTGGCGACAAACGGGGCGACGTCGGTGGCCAGCCGGTAACTCTCCTGGAGGTCGATGCAGAGGTTCGCCGGCGTCCGGCGGGCGATCTCGACGACGGCTTCGGCGTCTTTCCGAGAATCGACGGCCAGGCGAACCACACCGGCGCCGGCCTCGTGAAGCGCGTTCGCCTGCTCGACCGTGGCGTCCACATCCTGCGTATGGGTGGCACACATCGACTGCACCGCGACCGCATGGCCGCCACCGACGGTCACCGAGCCGATGACGACAGCACGGGTCGGATTGCGCTCCGCCAAGGCGGGAGGATCGTCCACTGGATCTCGTCGGGTCGGGTGTCGGGAATCGGGATCAACTCGGGGAAGCATGAGCTTCGCGCCACCCACAGGATGACACCTGCTCCTGACGCCCGCGACCCGTCCGGTGGTAGAATTCGAGCTCGCCGGCAACAGCCGCCCTCCAGGCCCATCACACTCTCACCACGGCCTGGGAGGCCGCTCCTGCTCGGCTTCACACCATTCCTCCCCGGTTCTTCAAGGCGATGACATTCACCCGATTTCGAGCCCGCATCTCGCTCGCGAGCGTCGCCCTCGCCGCACTCGCAGGTCTCGCAGCACCGGCGCGATCGGTTGCCGAGCCGCCGCAGGCGCGCAGCGATCAGCGCGGCCGCCCGGGCCAGACGCTCGACGACGCCATGCGCGTCCCGCCGGGCGAGCAGCCACAGATGTACGGCGCCATGGTTACGCGCGTACGCGTGGATGTGATCGTCACCGATGGCGACGGCAACTTTGTCGCCGACCTGGGGGCGGACGACTTCGTCGTCTTCGAAGACGGGGCGGAGCAGGAGATCCTCGACATCCAACTGATCGACCTCGCGGCCGGGCAAATCCACCCGCTGCTGGGCGAGCGTCAACCCGTGGACGTCACCTCCGGCGAGGCCGTCTCCCGTCGCAGTCCGACCACCTTGCCGGCCACCGATGAAGCCGGCGAGACGGCCGCCGGTACCGCGCCGTCGGCGGCGAGCGAGCTCGGCGCCATTATTTTCCTCATCGACGGTCCCAGCCTCAGCCCGCAAGCGCGGGCGCGCTTCGGCGACGCCTGGAGCGACCTGCTGGAGCAAACCGACAACCCGCAGATCCCGCGCGCCGCCTACATGGTCGACAACGTCGGGCGGCTGCAGGAGCTCGCGCCCCTCGGCTACGACGTCGAGGCGATGCGCGCCGCCGCCGCGACCGTCCGCGCCGCACCGTTCTTCGGCGCCTCGATGAACCGGCGTCTGTACGAGATCGTCGAAGACCTGACGAACACGTACTCGTCGGCCGGCTCGTTGCGCCAGCTCGCCATCGCCAAGGCGCGCTCCTTTGAGGCCGAGGAGCGCAACCGCGCACTTTCCACCTACCGGCTACTGACCAACTTCGCCGACGCCCTGTGGACGCGTCCCGGACGCACCGCGATCGTGTGGGTGTCGACCGGTATCAAGCTCATGCAGGGCGGCCCCTACACCGCGATCTTCGCGCAGGGCTCCAACCCCGAGGCCGAGGGCATGGCCGCGGCGCGCTTCGACATCGTCTCCCCCGACCCCCAGATCAGGGCCGCCCAGGAGGCGCTGCATCGCGCCGCCAACGGATCGAACGTCAGCATCTACTCGGTCGATCCGTCGCTGCTGCACGAGACCCGTAACGTCGCCGTCGACGCCGAGCTCGGCCGCGGGGCCGCCCTTCTGAGTACCCCCGCGGTGCAGCAATCGCTCGACGGGCTGCGCGACTCGATGCGCATGGCAGCGGCGGAAACCGGCGGCAAAGCCTTCATCCAAGCCACCGACCTCGAGATGATCCTCGGCGAGATCGAGGCCGATACCAGCCACTTCTACCTGCTCACCTACGAGCCGCCGTCGCTCGACGGCGACGGCGACTACCACGAGATCCGTGTCGAAGTATCGCGCCCTGACACCGACGTGCGGGCACGGGGTGGCTATGTCGATCATGCCCCCGAGGATCGCGTCCGCCGGCTGATCGCGGCGGGCCTGGCGCTTCCCGGCGCGGTGACCGACCTGCCGGTCGAGGCCCAGGTATTCGGCTCACGCCCCCCGGGGGGCGGACCCAACGTTCTGCTCGCGGTCGCGGTTGACGGCTCCGAGGTAGGCCTGATGCTTACCGCCGACGGCGAGCGCCGCATTTCGCTGGACCTCCATTCGGTTGCACTCGAAGGCACACGAATCATCGACGAGGCCCACGAGCAGTTGACGGCGCGCTCGACGGGCGACGGACGCTTCGTATCCGCGGACAACAACCCGCTCACCCCGACGCTCGTCGGCTACTTCGCCTACCAGCACGAGTGGACGCTCGACCCGGGTAGTTACGCGTTCAACGTCGTCGTGGTCGACAACGTGACCGGTCGGGTCGGGGCGACGTCGGTCAACATCGACATCCCGTCGGACACCGACGAGAACGCATGGGGGATCAGTGATCCGCTGCTGGTCACCATTGACGAGGCCGGCCGCGTACATCCCGTCGTCCTCGGCCGCTTCTTGCCCGGCGACAGCGTCATTGCCTTTGTCGAGGTCTACGGCGGGCAGGCGCCGATCCTGTCGGGCCAGGTGTTTCTCGAGGCTGCCGGCGCCGATGAGGACCAGAGGGGGGCCCGCCTCTTTCCACTGGCCATGCGGCCTGCCGGCGGCGGCGTCCACCACGGTTTGATTCCCCTCCCCACCGGGATGCCGCCGGGCCACTACGTCGTCCAGCTCCTCATCACCGATTCACCCGCCGAGGAGCACCAGATCGTGCGGCTGCCGATCGAGGTGGTCGCCCCACCGATACGCTGATGCGGCACCGCGCGTCGGTCCACCTGCTCGTCGGGGCGCTGCTCGCCGCCGCTGGGACCAGCGGTTGCGAGGGTGGCCTGCTCGAGATTTCCGGTGGGGTCGGGATCGCCGGCGACGCGGCGCTGCCGGCGGTGGTATTTCTCACCAGCTCACCACCGGCCGCTCTGCCGGCGGAGGAAGCAGCGGCCTGGGCCTGGGTTCGAGATCGCGAGGACTTCAACGTTCAGCAGGTGCAGATGATCGACCTGCCGGCGGCTGACCTGCCACCGGACGCGGTCATCTGGTGGCACTACGCCGCGGAGGAGGCGCTACCGTCGGTGGCGGTGCGTGCCGCAAGCCTGGAGGCGGTCCGCAACCATCTGCGGGGCGGTGGCACGGCGCTGCTCAGCCTGGTGGCGGCCTCGTATGTCGTCCCTCTCGGGATCGAGCCGTCGCCTCCCGACACGGTGACGATGGACGCCGGCTTCGCCTCGCAATCGGAGCTCGGCGGCCTGCAAGCCCGCCGCGGCCACGCCCTCCTGGAGCCTTTCTGGGGTGGTGTCTTCAGCTCCGCAAACAGCTCCTTTCCACGCCGCGTGGCCGTCGCCTACAGCGGCGACCGATGGCCGCAGAACGGGCGCGTCTGGGCGGTGCACAAGAGCGAGCGCGGCGTCGATGCGACGATCAAGCTGGGCGTCGAATATCCGTCGACATTCGGTGACGGCGGCGGCGTCCTGACCCTCGGCGCGCACTTCTATTTCGCCGATGCCGACAACCACAACCGACCGCAACTCGAGCGCCTGGCGGCCGATGCGCTCCGCTATCTCGCCGCCCGCGCCCCCGCCAGCGCCCGCGCGGATGTATTCGTCCCGGCGGCGAACGGTGCCGAGAGGAAGGCAGCCGGGGCGATCAACCAGGACGCTCTCTACTGGGCGCCGAGCGCTCCGCGCTTCGAGGTGGTGCCGATGCCGGACACGTCATTGCCGCCGGTCGCCGCTGCCGAGATCGTGCTCAACATGGTCGAAGGGAGGCCATGGGGCCCGGAGATCGTGCGCTACCCGGACGTCGAGATGCCGTTCACCCTGGCCTCGCCACGAGCGCTGATGGTCGGATCGCAACTGGGACGCGTCGACGCCTTCCGGGTCCACCCGCTGCTGCTGTTACGCCGCCTCCGCTTCGGCATCGTGCGTCCGGGTCGCGGCGTAACGTGGCTCGATGATCCCGAGTCCGGTGAGCGCACCTTCACCGCCCGCCCGGAGGGCGTCGAGCTGTTCTACACCGACGGCGAGCTCGACGTTCGCCTCTACCTGACCGTCGATCGGCGCTACACGGCGCTCGTCGGCCTGTTGGTGATCCGCAGCCCGGCGTCGGTCGAGGTCATCGCGACGTGGGAGGCGCAACACCTCTCGAGCCGGCCGCCCGGAGGTACCGCGGCGGGCACGCCGCAGATCGGCTGGGATGCCGGCGCCCAGGCCGTAGTCTGGCGCGACGGCACCGGTTTCGTCGTCAAGGCCGGGTTCGGCCGCGACACCGCGACCCACATCCTGGGATTCCGCCCCGACGAGCATCTCGACGAGACGGGCCTGTTCGTCCCCTTGCAAGCCCCGGAAGACGAACTGGAGGGGCCCGGCCCGGTGTCGACCGACGCCTCCAATGTAGCGTTGCAGGTGCGCGTCGAAACCAGCCCTAACACCTCTTCGTTGCTTCCGATCGTCATTGTAGGAGGCCCCGAGACCGAGCTCGACATCGACGCCGCCTTCGACGAGTTGATCGCCGACCCGGGGCGCGCCTGGGTGGACAACGCCGAGCACTATCGCGACTTTCTCGACCGCCGAACGATGCGCCTGCAGGTACCGGGAAACGGTTTCGAAAAAGCCTTCGAGTGGGCAAAGATCGGCATCGAGTCGCTGCGAACGGTGGTGCCCGGCACCGGCAGCGGCATCATCTCGGGCTTCGGGTCGCCGCAACCGGCCGACGCTTGGGTGGCGACGCCGAACGCCTTCGGCAGCGGCGCTCTGTGGGCGGTAATGGCCGCCGACGCCTACGGCGATCGAGCGCTCGCCGCCGAGACCTTGCGCCTGACAGCACGATACCAGGGCGTCGACGGCCGTATGCCGACTTCGATCGGCGCGGCGCAGGATGTCATCGGTAACCGGATCGCCGACACGGCGCTGTTCCTCATCGCGCTCGAGAACCACCTGCGCACCTGGAACGACGAGGCTCTGCTCGCGGAGCTCTGGCCGGCGGCGCAACGTGCCGTCGACTACCTGTACGACGCCGACCCCGAAGACGACGGCCTCGTCAACAGCTTCGGCGAGCTCGACCGCTGGAGCAGCGACCCCGTCGTGCAAACAACGATCCATCTCGCCGGCCTCTGGGGCGCCGCCCTCGAGGCCACCGAGCGTCTGGCCGAGCTCGCCGGCGAGGACGCCGCCGCCACCCGCGCCCGCGATGCCGCGGCTCGCGTACGAACGGTCCTCAACACCGAGTTCTGGAACCCCGCCGAGCGGCGCTTCAACTTCGCCAAGCGGACAGACGGCTCGTTCGTGTCCACCCGCACGGTGTTGCCGGCGGTGCCGATGGTCTTCGGCCTGCTCGCCCCCGGCGCCGCGATCCCGGCCCTCGACTCGTTCTCGAGCGCCGAGCTCTCCCGCGACTGGGGCGTCGGCCTACTTTCCGACGTGCCGCCGCCCGAGGCACCCACCGACGAGATCGCCTTCATCCCGATGCCGCCGCCGACGGGCCTACCGACGGTTGCCGCCGAGCTCGTCAGCCCGGTGTTCACCGGCTGGGCGGCGCTCGCCGAGTACGCCAACCACCGCCCGGACTCCGGCTTCGCGCACGCTTACACCAACCTGTTGCTGCTCGAACAAGCCAACCCCGGCTACGCGACCGCGGCGTTCGCGGGACAGGTGCTGGCGCCGCGCGGCGACGTTGCCCACGCCGCCGCTGCGCAGGCGATGACCGTGCTACCGGTGGTCTGGGGCATGCTCGGCATTCGTCCCGATGCCCCGAACAACGCGGTGCGCATCAGCCCGCACCTGCCGGCGAACTGGGACCGGATCAACGTCGACCCGGTGCGGGTCGGCGATAGCGAGTTCCGCCTCCAGGTCCGGCAATCGGTGAATCGTATTCAATTCCAGGTGGATCGCTGGAGCGGCGACCGGGATATCGAGCTGCACTTCAGCACCCACGTTCCGATCGACGTCAACGTGGCTCTCGACCCTGACGTCGTCGGCGCTGAGATCGTCGGTGAGGCCACCGTCGAGCAGCGCTCCCCGGACCGGCTGGCGACCGTCGTCGTGCGACCCACTGCCGACCTGATGACGATCGCTTTCGTGCACGATCCCTTCCCGCGCTTGATCTCCCCCATTCCCGATCGCCTAACCGAGGCGCGCTCTTACCTGCAGCCGGGAGCCGCCTCCAGCCGCCTGCGGGTCATCCACGCTCGTTACCTCGGCGGTGTAATGGCTATCGAGCTCGAAGGGTTGCCCGGGCGGACGTATACGCTTACGCTGGCGACCCCGTGGAGGGTGAGCCAGGTTACGGGCCTACCGAACGTCCAATTCGCTCATCCAGACGCCGGGGTCGCGACGATCGACGTCACGATCCCGGGTAGCGGCCGGCGCTACCGTCCGGTGACGCTGCAGGTGTCATTCGAACGATGACGATCCCAGCCGAGCCCGACAGCCGGCACCCTTGGTACTCGCCAGAAACCGGCAAGATCAGCCGCATCACCTTCAACGGCTCACCCGACCCGACGCTGGGTATCGAGGTCGAGTACCAGATCATCGACCCCGAAAGCGGCGAGCTGGCCCCGGGCTGCCCGGAGATCCTCGAGGCGTTCAACCAGCCCGCCTACGCCAAGGAGGAGCTGCTGCAGTCGACGGTCGAGCTGAACGTGGGTCCCTGCCGGAATATCGGCGAAGCACGTGACGCGCTCACCGACCGCCTCGCCGCGCTGCGCGCGACCGCCGCCGATCTCGGATACGGCCTGATCGCCGCCGGCACGCATCCGACCTCGTACTGGGAAGCCCAGAAAATTACCGAAGCCGAACGCTACCAGAGCCTCCAGGAACGGATGCAATGGTCGGCCCGGCGCTTGATGATCTTCGGCGTCCATGTTCACGTCGGCGTCAGCAGCGGTGAGAAGGCAATCGCCATCTCTAATTCTCTGACCACCTTCCTGCCCCACCTGTTGGCGCTCTCGGCATCGAGCCCGTTCTGGCACGGCGAAGACACCGGCCTGGCCTCGGTGCGGGTCAAGATCTTCGAGTCCTTGCCTACCGCCGGACTGCCCTACCGCATGATCAACTGGGGCGAGTTCCAACGCTTCATGAACACCTTGATGAACGCCGGCACCATCCAATCGATTCGCGAGATCTGGTGGGATATTCGGCCGCACCCCGTGTTCGGGACGATCGAAGTGAGGATCTTGGACGCACTGCCCACCGTGCGCGAAACCATTGCGCTGGCGGCGCTGATCCAGAGCATGATCGTCCGGCTCAGCGAGCTCTACGACTGCGGCGAGTTCCTGCCGTTGAACCGCCACTGGATCGTGGCGGAGAACAAGTGGCGCGCGGCGCGCTACGCCGACGAGGCGGTGCTCATTGCCGACGACACCGGCGAGCTGAAGCGCCTCGACGAGATGGTCCACGAGATCGTCGAGAACCTCGAGCCCGTCGCCAAGCGATTGGGCTGTCACGCCGAGCTGCTCGACAACCTCGCCATTCTCAAGGCCCGCCCCGCGTTCCACCGCATGCGCGAAGTGCACCGTGAAACCGGCAGCCTGGGCGAGGTCGTACGATTCCTCGAGCGTCAGATCAACGACAACAACCCCTTCTGAAACGCCGCCGGCGACGGCACCCCGGCGCTACCGCACGCCACCGCGCCGCTGTGCACCGCGGCGCGGGTCGCCTCCTCGGGCTCGGCACCGCGCAGCCATGCGCATACGTAGCCGGCACCGAACGCGTCGCCGGCGCCGGTCGGATCGACGACGTCGATACGGGGCGCGGGCGTGTGCGTCACCGCGGCCTCGCCGCGCCGTCGATCGAAGACCGTCGCCCCCGCGGCGGCGAGCGTGAGCAACCACACACCGGGACCCGAGCAGCCGCCGCGAGGCCCGTCGTTGTCCGCTGAAGTGCGCTGCAACAACTTCTCAACCGCCGCCGTCGCTTCTGCCTCCCCGGCAGCGGCTGGATCGAGGCCGCAGATCGTCGCCGCCTCGGCGAGGTTGCATTGCACGACGTCGGCGCAACCGAACCAAGACCACCAGTCATCGCGGCCGCGATAGCGTCGTGTGCCATCCGCAGCGGTCCCGAGCGCCAGGCTGTGGACATCGAGGTACACCCGATCGCAACCTGCCCGCAGCGAGCGCATCGCCGGCGCGCTGCAGTCGGTACCGGTGATGCAGTTGACGACGACGAGGTCGGCGCCGGCCGCCGCTTCGAGGTCTGTTTCGGTGAGCGGCGACGGGGCGTGTGATAGGCACTCCACCCGCTCGCCGGCGCGATCCGCGGCCGCGTACGACAGTTGCACCCGCGGGTTGGCCTGTTGCATCGGGATCAGCGCCTCGAGCGAGACCCCGGGAAGCGTGGCGGCCCAGCTCTCGATGCGCGCCCGGCAATCCTCACCGACCCGGCACAGCGGCACGATCGTGTACGCCCCGCCGGCGGTTGCGGCCAACGCCGACACCGTGTGGGCGATACCGCCGAGGCTTTCGGTGACGCTGCCGTCGGCGGCCTCGATGGTGTCGGCGACGATGCTCCCGACAATGACAATCCGCACGTGGTCACGCAGCCGGTTGGGGCGAGCGGTCACTCATGAGCGATAACAGGCCGGCGCAGGTGATGGTCACGAGGGCACCGAGCGGCGTGTACCAGGTCCATGCCACACCGATGAGCTCGTAACCGAGCAGCGCGCCGATGCGCGGAAGCTGTTGCACGACGATCAGCACGCCGATTCCGACAAGCATGGCAACCGACGCCTGATTCGCACCGAGGCGCCAACGGGTCTGCCCGACGAGGAAGATGCCGAGAACCGCGCCGAACGTGATCGACGTGATCGTCAAGCCGGCCTCCAGCACCGACCCCCACGCCTGGGCCACGAAGGCGACTGCCGCGAGGGCGAACGCCCACATGATCGTGAAGCGATGCGACATCCGCAACGCCTCTTGCGTGCTCTGTCGGTCGTCACCGTCGCCGGCCTCGTCCTTCGGCCCGGCTCCTGCCGCGCGCCGCCACAGGTCAATCGTGCTCGTCGAGGCCAGCGAGCTGAGCGATGAGGAGAGTGTCGACATCGCAGCGGCGAAGACCGCGGCGATCACCAGGCCGCCGAGCCCGAGCGGCAGCTCCTCGGCGATGAAGCGAGGAAACACCGTGTCGTTGGCGGCAAACGGGACGGCGGGCGGGGTTGCCTGATAGAACGCGTACAGCAACGTGCCGATCCACAAGAACAGAGCGATCTGGGCGAACACGAGGATGCCGCTGGCCACGACCGCCTGCTTGGCGCGCCGCGGCGACCCGGTCGCCAGCAGTCGCTGCACGAACATCTGGTCGGTGCCGTGGGTCGCCGCCGTCAGCACCGCGCCGCCAATGACGCCGCCCAGGAAGGTGTACGGCACGGCAAAGAACTCGGGGCTGAAAGAGAAGCTCAGGTCGAGCCACTGCAGCTTACCGGCGGCGGCAAGCCCGGGGGCGACGCCCGCCCACCCTCCCGGGATGCGCTGCAGCAGAATCCAAGCCGCCAGCCCGGCTCCACCCACGTAGATGATCTGCTGGGCGAAGTCGTTCCAGATCACGGCGCGCAACCCGCCGTGCAACGTGTAGTAGAGCGTCACCCCAATGACCAAGGCGATCGACAGCGGCAATCGGGTCACCACCGGCAGACCCAGAGGCAGCAGTTCCACCAGCACCAACGCGGTGGCGAACAAGCGCACGCCGTCGGCCATCACCCGGTTGACGACGAACACCAGCGACGCGGTCGTCTGGGCGCTGCCGCCGAAGCGCACCGCGAGAACCTCGTAGGCGGTGCTGTAACGGCCGTCGAAATAGCCGCGCACGAGAACCGCGGCGACGACAAAGCGTCCCACGACGTAGCCGAGTGCTACCTGCAGGAAGGTCAGATTCCCACCGTACGCGATCGCCGGGAGCCCGATGAACGTCAGCGTCGAGGTCTCCGTGGCGACGATCGAGAACGCCGCCGCCCACCACGGAATGTTGCGGCCGGCGAGCATGTAGTCGTCGAGCGTGCCTTGCGGGCCGGCGAATCGACGTCCGATCCACAACGTCAG
>SMVB01407419.1_pt1 | contig 31980 bp, 27 predicted proteins | sample 2456461 | NCBI WGS metagenome assembly SMVB01 (sample SAMN11095934, study PRJNA526329) | marine sediment metagenome | biome: Marine sediment; feature: Surficial sediment; material: Deep marine sediment; isolation source: Hadal surficial sediment | place: Pacific Ocean | collected 2014-05 | depth... | reverse complement strand
GCCGAGTACGCCGAAGCCTCCGGCTTTAGTGACCTCGGCGACCACGTCGCGGCAGTGGCTGAAGGCGAACAATGGGAACTCGCAGCCCACCATGTCGCAGATTCGTGATTTCATTCGATCCTCCATATCACGCTGACCAGCTCGCTCATCGCCCACGCGATGGTCGACCGCCTATACTAACCAATGCGAGTGAGCGCCGTCGCCGCAGAGGAGCACCATGACCAAACACGACGAAAACACCGGTCCCGAGGGATACCGGGTGGGTGCGGTAGAAGCCTGGGTAGAGACTCACGTTGAGGGTTTAACGGCACCGTTTAAGTGGACCCGGCTGGAAGGCGGTCACTCGAATCTGACCTATCGGCTGGATGACGCGAATGGTCGTCAGGCGGTGATCCGACGTCCGCCCCAGGGTGAACTGCTGCCCAAGGCCCACGACATGAGCCGGGAGTGGGCGTTGATTTCCGCGTTAGGCCCAACCCCGGTGCCGGTCCCCGAGGCGCTCGGGTTTTGCGAGAGCCCGGACGTGACGGGGGCCTGGTTTTACGTGATGGGGATGATCGATGGTCATCCGCTCTACAACTCCGATGACACGCGCCTCTATGTGCCCGAGGAGCACCGCCGCAGGATGGCGCTGTCGTTCATCGATGTGCTGGCTGCACTGCACGAGGTCGACCCGGACGAGGTGGGGCTGGGCGAACTCGGCAAAAAGGAAAACTATGTCGGCCGTCAGTTGAAGACCTGGTACCGGTCCTGGACTTCCTCGGTGGAGCCGGCCCAATACGACGACCCGCGTGCGCACGAGTTGCAGGAGTTCCTGCTGGAAAACATTCCTGAGCAGGGGCCGGCGCGCGTGGTGCATGGCGACTATGGCATGCACAACTGCCTGGTGGGTCCGGACTGCAGCATCGCCGCAGTTGTGGATTGGGAGATTTCCACGCTGGGTGATCCGCTCGCGGACCTGGCTTATGCGCTGAATCAATGGCCGGACCCGACCGACGGTGAGCCCGTCTTGCCGGAGGCGGCGACCGCCCCGCCCGGCTTCCCGACACGTACCGAACTCGCGCAGCGCTACGCCGATCGGACCCAGAGAGACTTATCGCAGCTCGACTACTATGTTGGCTTCAACCGCTGGAAAAGTGCAGCCATCGTGCACGGAGTCTATGCGCGATATTGCGAGGGGAAGAAGAGCACCGAGGGCGTCGATCTGGATGAGATGCGCAGCCGCATCGACCGTTCGTTGACGCTGTCGGAACAAGCCGTGAACCGCATCAGATGACTCGAGCGATCACGCTGAGGCGCGCTCGGTCAGTGACTCCCAGCGCTGATATGCGCGCTCGATCGCCCGCGCCAATTCGTTCAACTCGTTGAGCACGGTTTGAATCTCGTGTTGTTCCTGCTGATAGAAATCAGCTGCGCTGATTCTGGCCTGCAGTGCTTCTTGCGCCGCTTCTAACGATTCAATCTGATCGGGCAGCCCCTCGAGCTCCCGCTTCTCCTTGAAGCCAAGCCGGGTGCCTCTATCGCGGCGCTCGCGCACCTTTGGCTTCGAGGGGGCGTCGGTGGTCCGATCCGCTACGCGGGTCTGGCGTTGCCAGTCGCTGTAGCCGCCCACGTACTCCCGCACGCTGCCGTCGGGCTCGAAGACGATCGTACTGGTCACTATGGCATCCAGAAATGCGCGGTCGTGGCTGACTAACAGCAGGGTGCCCGCGAACTCTCCCAGCAGCTCTTCGAGCAGTTCCAGGGTTTCCACGTCGAGATCGTTGGTCGGTTCGTCCAGCACCAACAGATTGGCCGGCTGGGCAAACAGCTTGGCCATCAGCAGACGGTTCTTTTCGCCCCCGGACAGGCTCGCCACCGGCATGTTGAGCTGGTCCGGTGGAAACAGGAAATCGCGCAGGTAGCCTGCCACATGCCTGCTGCGACCGTTGACGACGATCGTGTCAGACCCTTCAGTGACGCTCTCGCGAACCGTGAGTTGATCATCCAGGCGTGACCGTTGCTGGTCGAAATAGGCGATCTTCAATCGAGTTCCGAGGGTCACGGTGCCACGCGTCGGACTCAATTCGCCCAATATCAGGCGCAACAAGGTACTTTTTCCCGAGCCGTTGGCGCCGATGATGCCGAGGCGATCACCGCGCATGATTCGCGTCGAAAAATTCTGGATCAGCATGGCCCGGGAACCGGCGTCGTAGCCGAATGACACACCGTCCAGCACGGCCACCTGCTCGCCCGATTGTTGAGACTGATCGATGGTGAGCCGTACCTTGCCTTGTTGCGCCAGACGCGCGGCGCGTTTGCTACGCATCTCGCCAAGCCGCCGTACCCGGCCTTCGTTCCGGGTCCGGCGCGCCTTGATCCCCTGCCGAATCCAGGCTTCCTCGCGTGCAAGTTCCTGATCAAATTTCCGATCGGCGCTCGCTTCTGCATTGGCGGATTTCGCTTTGCGATCAAGGTAGGCAGCGTAGCTGCCGGGGTAGCTCACCAGCGCGCCGCGATCGAGTTCCACGATACGCGTTGCTACTGCATCGATCAGGGCGCGATCGTGGGTGACCACCACCACCGTTGCCGGCGTCGCGATGAGCAGACGCTGCAGCGCGTCGATGGTCGGTATGTCGAGGTGGTTGGTGGGTTCATCCAGCAGCAGTACATCGGGTTCGGCAACCAGTGCTCGGGCCAGCATGGCGCGTCGTTGCAGACCGCCCGAGCATTCGTTGAGCAACGCATCGGCGGGTAGCGCCATGCGGTCCAGCAATCGATTCACACGTTGCTCCACGTTCCAACCGCCCAGCGCCTCGATGCCCGCTTCGACGTCTGCCAGTTCATCCAGGCGCTGCATCGAGCTGTGTTGGGCGATCGCGTGGTAGCGATCCAGAAGGTCCCCGAGTTCACCCAGTCCTTCGACCACGGTGTGATAGATCGTGTGATCCCCTACCTCAGGAACTGCTTGGCTCAAGGTGGCGACCGTCAGATTGTCAGCGCTCCATAGCGTTCCGTCGTCGAGTTGCGTGCTTCCGGCCAGTACCTTCAACAGTGTGGATTTCCCCGTCCCGTTGCGGCCGATGAGTGCAATCTTTTCACCCGCTTGCAGCGTAAGCGATGCATGGTTGAGCAGTTTGCGACCGCCGTAGGCAATCTCGGCGTCGCTCAAGCTCAGTAGGTTCACCCTGACGATGCCTCGGGCTCGGTTCGGTCGAACCGGTTCAGGACATCCAGAAAGGCCTGGCCGTACTTCTCGAGCTTCGATTGCCCAACGCCGGAGACCTCGAGCATCTCCTGGAGGACGGAGGGGCGCAGTCGGATCATATCGAGTAGCGCTGCATCGTGAAACACAACGTAGGGAGGTACGCCGTGTTCTTCGGCAATCTCGAGGCGCTCGTCCCGCAAGGCCTCCATCAGGGGTTCGTCTTCCACCTTCACCGTCGCCCGAGTCCGAACGCTTCGTGCTTTGGGTTTGTCGGCGTCCTCGCGCAGCGCCAAGGTCATTTCGCCGCGCAACAGCGCGCGGCTCGACCCGGTCAACCGGAGCGCGCCATAGCGGTTGTGGTCTACGTCCAGGTATCCGTGCACCACCAGTTGCCGGAAGATCGATCGCCACCTCACATCCGAGAATCCCTTGCCGATGCCGAAGGTACTCAGCTGGTCGTGCCCGAACTCGAATACCTTCGCGCGCGCCTGGCCGCGCAGCACGTCGATCACGTGGCCGGCGCCAAATCGCTGGCCCGTCCGATATACGCATGACAGCGCCTTCTGTGCCGCTTCGGTACCGTCCCAGGTAACCGGCGGCCGCAGGCAGTTGTCGCAGTTTCCGCAGTCCTCGTCGCGCGATTCACCGAAGTACGCGAGCAGGGGGCGGCGCCGACAGGTCGTGACCTCGCACCATCCCAGCAGCGCGTCGAGCTTGCTCCGCTCGACACGTTTGTGAGCATCGTCCGCGGGGGATTCTGCCACCATGCGCGACAAGCGCACCACATCCTGCAAACCGTAAACCATCCAGGCGTCGGCGGGTTGACCGTCGCGGCCTGCTCGGCCGGTCTCCTGGTAATAGGCCTCCACGCTCTTGGGCAGGTCGAGGTGTGCCACGAACCGCACGTCCGGTTTGTCGATGCCCATGCCGAACGCGATAGTTGCGACGATCACCACGGCCTCGTCGCGCAGAAACCGTTCCTGGTGCTCGGTGCGGGTTCGCGCGTCCAGCCCGGCGTGGTACGGCAGCGCGTCGAAACCACGGATCTCGAGCCACTCGGCGGTTGCTTCCACGCTTTTGCGGGACAGACAATAGACAATGCCGGACTCCTGCCGGTGGTCGTCCAGAAATTTCAATAGCTGGCCGCGCGCGTCGGTCTTGGGTTGAACGGCGTAACAGATGTTCGGGCGATCGAATCCATCGACGAACTCGGTGGGGTTCGACAGCTCCAGACGGGTGACGATGTCGGCCCGCGTGCGCGTATTGGCCGTGGCCGTAAGGGCGATGCGCGGGATACCCGGAAATGCTGCCTTCAGCCGATTGAGCTGCAGATAGTCTTTGCGGAAATCGTGTCCCCAGGACGACACGCAGTGGGCCTCGTCGATTGCGATCAGGCATACGGCGCTGCGGCCGAGCGCCGCCAGCGTGTCATCCTGCAGGATACGCTCGGGTGCGACGTACAGCAGGTCGAGATCACCGCGTTGGATTCGGGCGATCACCTCATCCTGATCTGACCGGGACAGTGAAGAGTTCAGGAACGCCGCACGAACACCCAGCTGGTCCAAGGCGCGCACCTGATCGCGCATCAGTGCGATCAGCGGTGAGATGACGATGCCCAGTCCGGGCATCAGGAGCGCCGGAATCTGGTAGCACAACGACTTCCCGCCGCCGGTCGGCATCAGTACCAGCGCGTCGTTGCCGGCGCGGGTGTGATCGATGATGTCCGCTTGATTGCCGCGAAACTCCGAATACCCATATACCTCCTGCAGGACATCGGTTGGGGATCGGTTCATGTGGGTATGCGTGGGCGCCATAGAGGTAGGGTGCGTACCATGCCACAAGTCGGGGCCGCTCTGATCGCGAATTCGGCCACGCGCGTCGGTATGATCTGCGTATGCCGTCGCTCGATGAATTCGACACTGGCGAGCTCTCCTTTCGTCAGGTCGTGCGCACCTTTGTCCGCACCTATCCGTTCATCCGCCCGGTCATCCGCCCTATGCTGGCCTGGCTGGGCGGTAGTCTGATCATCTTTCTCTGGCTTTCGATCACTGGATTCGTGTCTACGGGAGTGATGATCGGCAGTGCCCTCGGCGGCAACCCAGTCGGGACGTTCAACGCGACAGTACTTGGCCTCGACCCCGCGGTTTACGTCAATGTGGAGCGACTCTCAGACGCCGCGCGACTGGATCTGCGCTGGCCCATCGTGGTGATTGCGATGCTGCAGGTGAGCGTTGCCCTGGTGGGTGGTGGGCTCTTGTACTACTACCGGATCTGGATCTTTCAGCGCGTCAACCAGAACATGCGGATGGGTCTGATTGAACAGCTGCAGGCGCTGTCGCTGAGATTTCATGCAGACTCCCGGATCGGCGATTCCATCTACCGGGTCTATCAGGACAGCTCGATGGTCACCGAGATCATCCAGGCGTTGTTTGTAGAGCCGTTGATGTTCATCTCCCGCTATCTGTTCGGTGTTGTGGTCGTCGCCGCGTTCAGCCCCGCCTTTGCGTTATTGCTGGGACTGACGTTCCTGCCGATGCTGCTGCTGGGCGCGGGTTTCTCGCCGCCGCTGCGCCGGGGCTTCCAACAGGCGCGCGAAGCGAACAGTTCGCTTACGTCCTGGATCCAGGAGAGCGTCGCCGGCATTCGCGTGCTGAAGGCGTGTGGCGTGGAGGGCGACCGGCGAGACGTTTTCGAGGCACGCTCCGTCGCGGCGTTCGATGCGGCATTCGATGCCCGGACACGGCTGGCGTTGTTTGGCGTGCTGGCGTTCGTCGCGGTGAGCGTGGCAATGGTCGCGATGCAGATTGGCTTTGCCATACTCGCATCGGCCGCCGCGCCGGTCTGGGGTGAGACCGTGCTGCTCGGGTTCGGGTTTGCAGTGTGGAATCTGGGTACGTTCACCGTCGCCCGTGACCGGGGTTTCGACGGTGCCTGGGCCTTGGAGAGCGTAGTTAACATCTGGGCCCGGGCCCAGGACATGGCGGTGGGGTTGCGTCGCGTGTTCGCCGTGCTGGATCTCACTCCCGAGGTCACCGATCGCCCGGATGCAACGCCGCTCGATCCCGTCGTGGGCGAGGTCGCGTTCACCGGCGTGAGGTTTGGGTACGACCCGCAGCAGCCAGTGATCGAGGAGGTCAGTTTCATGGGGCACCCGGGGACGATCACTGCCCTGGTCGGGCCGACCGGCGCCGGTAAATCGACGTTGATGCTTTTGCTGCTGCGCCTGATGGACCCGGATGCGGGCCGGATCACCATCGATGGCATCGACATCCGCACGGTCACACTCGAGAGTTTGCGTGCCCAGATCGGAATCGCGACCCAGGAGAACGTGCTGTTCAGTACGTCGGTGCGAGAGAACATCCGTTATGCCGTCCCGGACGCAGACGATGCCGAGGTCCGAGCCGCGGCGCGCATCGCGTGTGCCGATGAGTTCATTGAACGGCTGGCCGAAGGCTACGATACGCTGCTCGGAGAGCGCGCCGTGAAGCTCTCGTCGGGTCAGCGGCAGCGATTGGTCATTGCCCGCGCCCTGATGAAGGACGCACCGATCCTGATCCTCGACGAACCGACCGCTGCGCTCGACGCCGAGACCGAGCTTGCCGTATTCGACAATCTCAAACGCTGGGGTGCATCGAAATGCGTTTTTCTGATCACCCATCGCCTTTCGACGATTCGTCAAGCCGATCAGGTCGTCTATCTGCGTAACGGTCGGGTCGTGGAGGCGGGAGCCCCGGAGGAGCTGCTCGCGCGTTCGGGTGGGCTGTTTCGTGGCTTCGTCGGTGCGCAGTCCGGCGTTCGGGCCGAATCGTCAGGGACCGCGCAATGACGGCTGCGGCGGAGGAGGCGCGCATCAGCGCGGGGCGGACCCTGCGGCTGATCGGTCGTGCACTGGCCTACGCCTGGCCGCTGCGCTACCGGCTTCTGGTCAAGATGCTGCTCTCGATGCTCGCTGTGTCGTCGATCCTGATCTTGCCGTGGCCGATGAAAGTGCTGATCGATCATGTGGTGTTGGCGATGCCGATCGGCGATTCCCCGACGCGCTACCCACCGTTCGTGAAGCCGCTCGTGGGACTGCTTGATGACCTCTCGCCCGTTGGGATTGCTATCGCGGTGGCCGTTTTCACCGCGTTTCTGGTGGCGGTGATGGGCGCCATCGGCAATGGCGCGGCGCAGGAGGATCGTGCTCAAGGTAATCTCTCCCAGGGACAGGACACCGCGACCCGAAGCGAGAACCAGGCCAACATGTCCGCCAGCCTGGTCAGCGGATTGCTCGGGCTGTTCGAATATCGCTACCAGCTGCGCATCACCCACCGCCTGAACCACACGTTCCGTTCCGCAGCGTTCGCCAAACTGGTCCGTTTGCCGATCACTCGCTTCCACGACACCAGCATTGGCGATGCGGTGTATCGCGTCATGTACGACACCCCGGCCATCTCGCGGTTGTGTTACGACCTGTGGCTCGTGCCGACCGTGAGCGCGGTCAATATCGGCCTGGTCATCTGGGTGACGAGTTACAGCTTCTCAGCGGTGCAGTCGGTGATCTGGGCCGCGTGGGCGCTCGCACCGATCGCTCTGCTCGGCACGCTGCTGGCTACGGGCCTGATTCGGCGGCGCTCGATTGCCAGCCGGCAGGCGGGTGCGGTCACCACCGCGACCATGGAAGAAGGCATCAACAACGTGATCGCGGTGCAAAGTCTTGGCGGCAGTCAGCTCGAACGTGGGCACTTCGAACAGGACAGCGAGGACTCCTTCAAGCGCTATCGCGCGCTGCAGGCGGTGTTCATCGGGGTCTTCCTCGCGCAGTTGGCGGTGATATTCGGACTCATGATCGTGGTCTTCTACGACGTGGTAGCCGCTATCGTGGCAGGGCTATACACGCCTGGCGACTTTGCGGTGATGTTCGCCTACTTCTTCCAACTCCTCGGTTCGTCATTCGCCATCGGCAATCTGTGGTTCAACGTCCAGGACAACGTCGCTGGCATCGACCGGGTCTTCCAGGTGATGGATCTGCCCGACGATCAGTCGTCGGGTGGCAGCGACGAGTTGCAGACGATTCGCGAATGCGTTCGCATTCGGGCGGCGTCGTACAGCTATCCGGATGGGACCCGCGCTTTGGCCGAAATCGATTTCGAGGGGCATATCGGCGAGATGGTGGCGCTGGTAGGTGCGACGGGCGCGGGCAAGAGCACCCTGGCATACCTGTTGCCGGGCTACCTCGCGCCCACCGATGGGTACGTGGAGATTGATGGTGAAGATGCCAGCCGATACACGATTGAGTCGAGGCGCGCTCAGGTTGCGTTCGTGTTTCAGGAAGCCGTGATTTTCGACGATACGGTTGCAGGCAATATCGCCTTGGGTAATCCACAGGCCACCCGGGAGGAAATCCGGAGGGCGGCAGAAGTTGCCGGCGCCTGGGAGTTCATAGAGAAACTGCCTGACGGATTGGACTCCGGGTTGGGACGCGGAGGCAGCAAACTGTCGGTCGGACAGAAACAGCGCATTGCGATTGCCCGCGGTTTGATCGCCAATGCGCCGGTGTTGGTGCTCGATGAGCCGACCGCATCGCTGGACCCGGAAACGGAGGCTGCGCTGGTGTCCAGTCTGGAGGCGGAGCGTGGGCGTCGCTTGCTCGTGGTGATCGCGCACCGGCTATCGACCATTCGTTCTGCGGATCGCATCTATTTCATGGAGGACGGTCGGGTGACCGAAACGGGCACGCATGACACCCTGATCGCCAGGCCCGACGGCGCCTACCGCCGGTTCGCAGAGTTGCAGTTCGGCACCACGCACTAGGTCAAGATTTGGACATCCATCAAAGTTCAGGACACCCATCAATTCATGGGTGTCCCGAAAGATGATGGATGTCCAAAACTCTGCTTCTAGCGCTTTGCGTTGTTGAACGTCGCCACGAGCTTCGAGTAGTCGGCTCCGGTGGGCGAGTGGAGCATGTCTTCACGGCCCATCAACTGTGCCATAGGCTCGCTGTGAGCGGCGATCAGGTCATCGGCATGGGCGGAGTAGTCTTCCACCGGGCGCATCATCAGTCGGCTATAGGTGATGTGGGCGACAACCCGCTCACCCTCCAGCGTCCGTGGGTAGTTGGAGTGCCAGATGTTTCCGTCCCACATGACCACGGACCCGGCCGGACACTCGATTGCGATCGCCCCGGCGGTGGCCTTGGTTTCCTGCGGGGTAGGATGCCGGCGCAGGTTGTTGCTGCCTGGGATGACCAGCGTGGAGCCGCCCGCTTCGGAGTACTCATCACACGCCCAGCACCCGGTGACCAGCATGTTGTGGGCGGGAAACGGGGCCGGGAGCCAGTTGTGGTCAGCGTGCAGGCCAATGCTCCCTGCGCCTTTTCCACGGATGCTGGCGGCGACCTGACTGATCAGGAATCCCCGTCCAACTGAAAACTCGGCCATGGCGAGCAGCTTGGGATTGAGAATTGCTTCGGCAAAGATCGGATCCTTCGCGAGCAGCATGTTGCCGCCGCCCTGGGGACAGAGTTCTTTGATCTTCTCGCGGAAACGGGTGGTGAAGTCAGGCGTGGCGGCGTCGGCTATAACCGTCCAGCCTTCCATCGCCAGCTGCCGACAGTTTTCCACCAGTTCTAGTTCTTCGATCGTTGGCGCCAGTTCTTCGGATATTGCATCCGGCGGCAGCGTGTCGAAATAGATGGCCGGCTCAGTCACCTTTGTCTTAGCTTTACTCATGGTCAATCTCTCCAGAGCTTGAGATGGCAGAGCAGAATCGCCGGCCGCTGCTGGCCCTCGACGATGTCGTCCCGGACGAACAATCTCATGGTGCGGTCGAAGCCGGTCATTTGATTCAGGACAATAAAGAGGAAGTGGCCGAAACCTTCAACCGATTCATCGCTGATACTCACTAGGTGCTCTTTCGTGAATTTGCAGCGCTGAGGCGGATTGCTCGGCGCTCCAGACTTTCTCGCAAGCGTGCGTGTCGCGCCGGAGTGAGGGGGTACGACCAGATCAGCTTCATGGCGAGGCCATAGAAAACCACCGGTCCCAGGCAATACACCAGCCGGAGCGACAGCACGCCCACCTCGGTGCTGGCCGCTACGCCGCCGGCGGGATCGAAGCCCAACAGACCCACGATGTTCAGAGAGAAACCGGTGCCGAAGGCGATGGCGATCTTTTCAGTGAAACCAAGAAAGGCAAAGTAGGTGCCGGCGCGGCGTCCCCCGCTGCGAGCCGCGTCCACGTCCACCACATCGGCCAGCATCGCGACCGGTAGAAACTGCAGACCACCGAAGCAGAAACCTTTGACGACGAACAGCAGGAAGAACGCCAGATAGTCCCCATAGTCGAGCAGCAGGTTGGCCGCGCTCACACAGGCTACGGTAATCAGCGTGAACATGAAGGCCCGGTGCTTGCCGATTTTCCTGCCGAGCCACAGCCAGAATGGAATCGCTCCCAGGCCGGCTATGAAGTAAAGGAAGTAGGCTGCGCCGATGGTGGGCACGCCAACAATGTCCCGTATGAAGAACAATGAAACCGCGTTTCTGAACGATTCGCCGAAGTACACCAGCAACGCGATCAAGAGTACCCGCACCATCGGACCGTTCTTCATCACCATCTTCAGACCATCCTTGAAGGATGGCCGGGTTTCAGTGGTAGGCGGCGGGGGTTCTTTGACCAGCGCCAGCACGATGGCTGCACACATCGGCAGCACCAGGATGATGGCCCAGGCCAGACCCTCGAGAACGGGTCCTGTCAGCGTGGCGCGATCCACCACGGTTTTGTCACGAAAGTTCCCGGTAAATGCACCGATGGCATCGTTCCAGAGGGTGGTGAACACCTCCGCGACCCCGGAGCCCCCATCGGCTCTGATTTCTATGATCATGGGCACGGCGGCTGCGACCATCAGTCCGACCAGCACATAGACTTCGCGTGCCGCGGTGACCCGGCTGCGCTGGTGATAGTCGGGCGACAGTTCCGCACCCCAGGCGCGATGAGGCAGGACGATCATTGTGCTGCCGAGGAAGAAGATGCTGAGCCAGATCAGGAAGTAGGGCAGACCCACGCCTTCGTCAGGGATGAAGAGTTTGTAGACGCCGTACATCATTACCGGCGGTCCGATCAGCAGCCACGGTCTGCGACGACCGATGCGGGTGCGCCAACGATCCGAGATCTCGCCCATGATCGGGTCGGTGACCACGTCGGTCAGGCGCGCCAGCATGAGGATGGTGCCCACGGCTGCCAGGCTGATGCCCAGGCCACCGGCATAGTGAGCTGGAATCCAGATGGCCAGGGGGTAGCCGATCACCGCGAGCGGCATCCCCAACGAGCCATGCGCATATAGGGTGGTTTTCGATAGTTCCTCAGCCAAGTGGGTTCCCCGGTTATCGTCAAGAGCTGACTTCAGCGCAGCTCAACTGACGTTACCAGTGGCTGATGAGTCGGATAGCAGAATAAACGATGTGCGTCGCGGTAACATGCTGGCAGCGAAATGAGGGGACGATAGAGTGCTCGACGCGAACCAACTGGAGGACTATCGACGCGATGGGTATCTGGTGCTTAAGGGTGCGATTCCTGAACGGGACATCCAGCGCCTGGAGCGCGGCCTGGCGCGCAACCCGCCGCTCGACGGGACCCTCGAGAAGCTCAAGTACCCGGAGCCGGGTCGCTACACGCTGGCCAACAACGCGCTGAAGGACCCGGACCTGGCGTTCATCGTAGAGCACGAAGCGATCATTCCACCGGTCCGGTTACTTCTCGGTGACGAACCGAAGCTGACCGCCTATGTCATCTACGATCGCACGCCGGGTGGCGATGGCCTGCGCGCACACAACGACTACAAACGGTGGCGCCCCGTGGGCTCATCCATGAACTGGCTGTTCAGCGTCATTCCGTTTTGTGACTACGATGCCGAGATCGGAAGACTGCGGGTGGCTCCAGGTTCACATCACCTGGAGCGTATCCGGCCCGGCCTCGAGCGGGCCTTGCACGTGGAGCCTCCGATCAAGCCGGATGAGAGTGACTTCGTAGATCCTGGACTCGAACGCGGTGACCTGCTGTTCATGAACATGCATCTGTGGCATCAGGCGGACGCCAACCGCTCGGAGCGACATCGTGTAGGGGTCTTCAACAAGTACGCGGCGGCCAATGCACCGCCGGCGACCGGGTATTTCCTGTATGACGATGATGTCTACAACGCGCTGTCACCCGCGGGCCGGAAACTCATCGCCGTGCACAGCAACCGGAGCATCGACACCACGCGTCTCGTCCTCACGCGCGGAAGCACGACTCAGGCTGAGGTTCTGCTGGTGTCCGAGGACAATCAGCGTTGGGCGCTACCCGGAGGGGCGACCTACGTGGAGCGCGCCATACCCGACTGGGATGAAGGCAATGTGATCGCGTCGCTGCAGAGCCACCTGCGCGAACAGGTTTGCATTGAGATGCCGTGGGTGTCCTACGTGGGCGACTTCAATGAGGGGAATCACCTGTGCCGGGTCTATGGCTACACGTTGAACGATCGTGGATTCCCCGTGAGATACGCAGGTCGTTGGTTCTCACTGGATGAACTCGAGGGGGCGCGGTGCGCATTCGGCTATGAAGCGGAGGCCGTGAAGGCCTGGTTGGACCCCGTGCCCATTCGAGGCAAAGGCATCACGCAGGCGCAGAGTCGCGTCGACCAGTACGCGTTCTGACTGAGACGCGATCAGGGCGAGTTTCCGGTGCCGTAGCGGCGTTCGAGTTCCTGGCGCGGGTCTGTCGCGGAAAGGTGTCCCGCGCCTTTGCACATCCTGAATCCCAACAGGTCCTGCAACTCGGCGGAGAACGTCATCAGGCGATCCGGGTGTATGCCCAGCATCAGGTTTTCCTGCTGGCGCATCGAGCCGTTGCAGTAGTTGATGGTCAGGGCTCTGCGTGGCGCGTTCGAAGTGTTCGCACCCGCACCGTGATAACAGGTGCCTAATACGAAGGCGACGCTTCCGGCCGGCATGACCAGAGGGATCGACTGGTAGTCCGTGCCGGGTACTGGATCGTGGTCCCAGGTATTGCTCTCGGGAACAACCAGGGTGGCGCCATTTTCCGCCGTGAAGTCATCGATGGCCCACATGGTGTTGCACACCAGGTTCGGGTGGGGCCGCGGAAACGCGTACACCGTGTCGTCCACGTGCAGGGGCTGTGCTTTCTCGCCAGGGCCGATCACCGCAGTGCCCAGGGTGGACAGCAGAAATCCGTCGCCGAGTATTTTCACAAGCACCGCCAGGACCCCGGGATGAATTGCCACCTGCTGCCAGACGGGCGCGTCGTTCAACAGGTCGAACCAGCGACGTGTCACGTGCCCGGTAAACGGTCCGGGCGGAATGTCGCCGCCGGGCCGTACCGATTCGAGGCGCTGCAACTCAGCGATCAGGTCGCTCTGCAATTCTGCGCTGATCGCGCCCTCCAGGATGGTGAAGCCCTGGCGAGCGATGGCGTCGATGTGCTGTTGGATTTCGGACGGCTCGGGCGCCTTCACGCTAGCTGTCATTCTGCTGTAGTGACGCCATGAACTCCTCGCCGGTCATACGAGGATGGTCGCCGGCCAAGTCGTAGCCGGCGGGTTTTTCGTCGATGTAGATTTCACCCGAGACTTTGAAGGATGATTGATCATCGAAGGTACCCATCTGAAGGATGTAGTGGTTCGCGTCCTTCAACCGGTAGAAGAGGTTGCTGCCGCAGCGGCTGCAGAACCCGCGTTCCGCCCAGGCCGACGAGTCATATCGTGTGATGAGCTCCTCGCCCGAGAACTGCACGCTCCCCACGCCCGCAGCGAAACCGGGTCCGCCCGCCCAGCGACGGCACATGGAACAGTGGCAGGTGTGGATGTCGGTTTCGACGTCCTCGGCGGTAAAGCTGACGGCGCCGCACAAACAATGTCCAGTGGCTGTCATTCCTGCGTCTCCTGGCTAAGTCTCCTGGGATAATCGGTTGCATTCTGCATGATGCCACGCTGACAGCGAAACCTGAGACGGATAGGCTGAGACTGTTGAAAACCTACGATTACATCATCGTTGGCGCTGGGTCGGCCGGTTGCGTGCTGGCGAGCCGTCTGAGCGAGGATGGACGGCACACGGTGTTGCTGCTCTAAGCCGGCGGCAGCGATCGCCACCCGTTTATCCGCATGCCCGCGGCATTCTCGTTGCCCATGAATCGGGCGCGGTTCAACTGGGGCTTTGCGAGCGAGCCGGAGCCGGGGCTCGGCGGTCGCCGGCTGAACTGCCCCCGCGGCAAGCTGTTGGGCGGGTCCTCATCCATCAATGGGATGGTTCACGTACGTGGCCATCCGCGGGACTTTGAGCGATGGCAGGACCTGGGCGCCGAGGGTTGGGGCTATGCGGATGTGCTGCCGTACTTCAGGAAAGCCGAACGGGCGTTGGGGTGTAGTACTGCGGACCGCTACAGAGGACGCCAAGGTCCACTGACCGTTTCACGCGGGCGCAAAACCAATCCGCTGTATCAGGTATTCCTCGACGCGTGCGAGCAAGCAGGTTACGCGTTGAGTGCCGATCTCAACGGTTATCAGCAGGAAGGCTTTGGTGATCTCGAGATGACGGTGGACAGGGCCGTGCGCTGCAGCGCCGCGTATGCCTACCTGGCACCCGCGGCGCGGCGAGCAAACCTGCACGTCGTGACCCATGCCTACGTGCAACGGATTTCGCACGACGGTGCGCGCGCAACCGGCGTTCACTATCACCGCAGAGGTGCCCGCCTGTATGCTGCGGCGCGCCGTGAGGTGCTGCTCGCTGCCGGCGCCATTGGTTCGCCCCAGTTGCTCATGCTGTCGGGCATTGGTCCGGCGGATGAGCTCACTGCCCATGGCATCGACGCCGTTCAGGACCTGCCTGGTGTGGGCGGTAATCTGATGGATCATCTGGAGGTGTATTTTCAACAGGCCTGCAGCCAGGCGGTATCGCTCAATCGATGGCTGGGCCCGCTTGGCAAAGGCATCATCGGCGCTCGTTGGCTGTTGCTGCGCTCGGGGCTGGGCGGCACCAATCATTTCGAGGTCGGTGGCTTCGTGCGCAGTCGCGCGGGCATCGACTGGCCCGACATCCAGTTTCATTTCCTGCCTGCCGCGGTCTCCTACGATGGTACTCGGCGCGTTCGCGGCGGCGGCTTCCAGGTTCACATCGGACCAATGCTGAGTCCGAGTCGGGGCGAGGTCAGATTGCGCTCGGCAGATCCGGCCGACCCACCGATCATCCGCTTCAACTACATGTCGTGTGATGAGGACTGGCGCGTATTTCGAACGGCGGTGCGCCTGGCGCGGGAGATATTCGCCCAGCCGGCGTTCGACGCATATCGGGCCGCGGAGTTGCATCCCGGGGACGAGGTCGAGAGCGACACCCAGATCGATGCGTTCGTCCGTGAGCACGCCGAGAGCGCCTACCACCCGTGCGGTACCTGCCGCATGGGTCGGCGTAATGATGCGGTGGTCGATCCTGATTGCCGCGTGTACGGCGTAGAGGGCCTGCGCGTCGTCGATGCGTCGGTGTTCCCACACATCACCAACGGTAATTTGAATGCGCCGACGATCATGCTGGCGGAGAAGGTTGCCGATGCGATCCGCGGGCAACGCCTCGCCGCTGAGCCGCAACCGTTCTATAGCGACCCGGACGGACTCAACCGGCAGCGGCCGGGGACAGCGCTGCGGCCAGGTAGAGCGCTGCGGCCAGGTAGAGCGCTGCGGCCAGGATGAAGGTAGCGGCCTGTTGGCTAGGACGTTCGGTAGCGGTTAACCTCGACGTGGACACACGCCAGAGAACACCCGAAACGAGAAACACGATGAGCTACGCCCAGGACAGGATCTTCATCGACGCCGATAGCCACGTGATCGAGCTGATGGGGATCTCAATCTAGATGAGCGAGTTTCCCACGGCGCCGGAACAGTTGACGGTCGACTGGTTGAGCGGGGTACTCGGCTACCCGGTGGAGCAGTTTGAGGTGGCTTTCTTCAGCGAAGGCGCCGGTGTGATGGCCTGGGTCATGCGTGTGTTGCTGCAGACCCCGGAGGGTCGCCCGGACTCCATCATCGCTAAATTCCCATCGCCATCGCAGGTCAACCGCGACGTTGCGCACCTGTACGACATGTATGGCCGCGAGGTGAAGTTTTACCAGGAAATCGCTCCCCACATCACGGTGCGGACACCGGCCTGTTACTACGCAGCGTTCGAGGCGAGCACGCACGACTTTGTGCTGCTGATGGAAGATCTGGGTGATATGCAAATTGGTGATCAGGTGGAAGGCTGTTCGCTTGCGGGTGCGAAGTCGGTTATCGCCGCGGTCGCCAGATTTCATGCCAGCGGCTGGCAGCCTCGCCGGTTCCCGGACCTGATTTCGCACAACAATCCGGTGCAGCGTGACGGGATGGTGTCGGGCTTTGGTGCGGGTTGGCCGGTCGTGTTGGAGCAGTTTGGCGATCTGATCCCTGAAGACGCACGTGCGGCGGGAGCGCGGATCCCCGATGCGGTTGGCCGTCTGCTCGATGCGATGTGTCAGGACCCGGTGTGTCTCACGCACGCCGACGTGCGTCTGGACAACATCTTTTTCGGCGATGGTGAAATTGCGTTGGTCGACTGGCAGTCGATATGTATCTCGGCACCGGAACAGGATCTGGCGTATTTCATCACCCAGAGCGTGCCCGCAGCCGTGCGTGCGCAGGAAGATCTCGTCGCCTATTACCACAGCGAACTCACCCGCGCGGGCATCGACTACCCTCTGGACCGCTGTCGCGAGCGCTTTGCGATCAGCGCGCTCTATCTGATGTGTTACGCCGTCGTCATTGCCGGCACGTTGGACCTTGGCAACGAGCGAGGCCAGGCGCTGGGCCGGACAATCATCGAAAATACCTTCGGCGCGCTGACCGAGATCGATGCGTTTGCGCTGTTGTCGCACGAATTCAAGTGAAAAAACCGGGGAACCTGTGGATTGGCCGACGGAGGATGCGATCGCGTTGAGGCCGTCACTGGGTCCGAATGTGCCCGTTGGAGGCAACCGGCTGACCGCATGGTTGGGCCGCTCGATGCTGCGCGTTGCCGGTTGGCGTATCGAAGGCGAGTTCCCGGATCGGTCGAAACTCATCATCGCGGTGGCGCCACACTCGTCCGCCCTCGATTTCGCGCTGACCATTGCCGTGATCTGGGGGCTTGGACTGCAAGCCTCCTACCTGGCGAAGGAGTCGCTGTTCCGATTTCCGCTGGGTCTGCTGATGCGGGCGTTTGGCGGAATTCCAGTCGAGCGAGACTCACCCCAGGGTTTGGTGGGTCAGTTGGTCGAACGGTTCAATGAACGTTCCAGTCTGGTGCTCGGCATCACCCCGGAGGGCACCCGGAAAAACGTCACGGAGTGGAAACGTGGATTCGCGTTGATCGCGCAGGGGTGCAACGTGCCGGTGCTGCCGGCGATCATCAACTACCGGACGAAGGTTGTTCGTTTTGCTGCCATGATTACCGATGTAGGCAACGTCGACCATACGATGCTGGCCATGCAGCAGGCGGCCGCGACCGGGGTGCCGAGATCGGAGCACCGGCGTCGCCCGAGGGTCTAGGCCGAGGCAAACCTTGTATAGTGCCTGATGAAACCGCACCTTCGAAGGCCTTACCCAGTCGATGTCCACCGATCAGAAAATCGATGTCTATCTCGTCTGCAACGCCAAGTATCACGACACCAATTTCGCGCGCCTGGAGTTACTCAAACTACTCGCCGAGCAGGAGGATGTCTGGGTGCGGGTCGCAGAGAACTACAGCGACATCGACGCCATTGGCGAATCCAGGCTACTGATCACCTACACGTGCGACCTTTGCCCGAGCGTTGCGGAGCAGGCGGCGCTGCAGAGTTTCATCGAACGGGGTGGGCGCTGGTTTGCCCTGCACGGCACCAACGCGCTGGTCGAAATTGCCGGGGGCAAGGCCGATACGCCGGACCGCGCACCGCAGCTGATGCGGACACTCGGCAGCCGATTTGTAGCGCACCCCGCCATTGAGACATTTACGGTTCGGGTGACCGATCCGGCACACCCCTTGACGAAGGGTATCGACGACTTCGAACTCGAGGAAGAGCCTTACTATTGTGAGTTCTTCGGCGACAACGAGGTATTGTTGGAGGCGTCATACACTACGCCCTCCAGCGGCTATGTTCGCTCCGATTTCGGCACCGACCGGGAGAGCCAGCCGCAGATGTATCTGCATCCGGCGGGTGACGGTCAGGTGCTCTACCTTACGCTGGGACATTGCACGGGCAAATACGACATGCGTCCGCTGATGGACGTTGCGCCGATCACCCGGTGTGCCTGGAACTACCCGGTTTTCTACGAACTTCTGCGACGTGGAATTCGTTGGGGGATCGGCGCGCTGTGAACATAATCAATCGAGCATCGTTGTGAAATCTGCACCTTTGCGCCCCATCACGGAAGAAGAGATCACCGCGTTTCATCGGGATGGGGCGGTGAACATCAAGCAGGTCCTGCCTGAAGAATGGATTGCTGTCCTCGAGGAAGGCCTCGAAGACGCCAACGCGCATCCGGACGGCATGTCGGCCGGAGTTTCGAGGCCGCTGCGAATTGATCAGTTTCCTGCGACGCGATCGAGGCGACTGCGCGAACTGCTCGACGAGTCCCCGATTGCGCAGATTGTCGGATCCGCCATGGGCGGGGCTGTTCGCTTCTATATGGATCAGATGTTCTACAAGCCGGCCGGACCCATCGCACCCAGCGCGTGGCACCAGGACACCTGCTACTACAACGTCGACGGCCACGACCTGATTCGTGCCTGGGTGTGCGCAGATCCCGCGCCTCGCAATGTCAGCCTCGAAGTGGTGCGCGGCTCGCACCTGTGGAACATCACGTATCGTCCGCCCGTGGGGCGGGACCGGGAGCAGGATCCGGCCGGGGCGGAGAAAGCGCGCGCGGCGCTGGACAGCGGGGAACCGATCATCGGCGCCGAGAGTTACGAGCAGTGGACCTACTTCGATGCGTTTCTGGATGAAACACTGCCCACGTTGCCGAACATCGAGGCCAACCGGTCGTCGTTCGACATTCTGGGATGGGACTACGAACCCGGCGACGTGCTGCTGTTCCACGGTCACATCCTGCATTCAGCCCTGGGTGGCGCCACGTTACCTCACCCGCGCAGGGCTCACGCTTCTCTGTGGGCCGGACCCGATGTGCACTACGTCCACCGACGCAGCCAGGTGATTCCAGATCCGATCGATCTTTATCAACACAAGCCGAAGAGTGGTCAACCGCTGTCCGATTTCCCCAGCGTTTTTCCGGTGGCGTGGAGTCCAGGTGTGCAATGAGCAACGACCAGGCGTACTACGACGCCATCAAACAGAAGTTCGCGGAGCAACGCGACCTCAGGCTCGGCTATCGCCCGGAAGGCACCACCCAGTTCACCTCGGATTTTACGGGCGAGCTGTCCAGGTACGCCGTCGACCCATACGGCGGTGAGTTCACGCCCCGTGAACCGATTGACGATTTCGTCGAGGTGCTGTTCATCGGTGGCGGTTTCTCGGCGCTGCTGACCTCGGCGCGCCTACGCGAGCGTGGCGTTCAAAGCATCCGAATCGTCGAACGTGGGGCGGACGTGGGCGGCACCTGGTACTGGAACCGGTACCCGGGCGTGGCCTGTGACGTCGTGTCTTACGACTATCTGCCACTGCTGGATGAACTGGATTACGTGCCGAAGGATCACTACGCGAAGGGCCCAGAAATTCTGGCGCACTGCCAGGCAATCGCCAGGAAGTACGATCTGTATGAACTCGCTGTGTTCCAGACGACGGTGACGGCCACCCTCTGGAATGAAGACGAGAAGCTGTGGCACCTGGAAACGGATCGCGGCGATCGCATGAAGGCCCGGTTCGTGATCTGCGCGAACGGTACGCTCTCCAAACCCAAGCTTGCCCGAATCAACGGGCTGGAGAGCTTCGCGGGACACGCGTTCCACACCTCGCAGTGGGATTACAGCTACACGGGGGAGGCGCTCGAGAATCTGGAAGACAAGGTGGTGGGCATCATCGGCACGGGTGCAACCGCGGTGCAAGCCATTCCAGGGCTCGGCGAGTCGTCCAAAAGGCTTTATGTGTTCCAGCGCACGCCGTCGTCAATCGACATCCGGGAGGACTGGCCGACCGACCCGAACTGGGCTCGGCGGCTGAAACCCGGATGGCAGGCGCGGCGCCGGGAGCGGGCGCTGAATCTGCCACTGACTGAAACGTCGCACAAAGAGTCGCGCGAGGAGAAGATCCGTCGGCAGGAGAACGCCAACATCGACTACATGATGCGCATCCATCGACGCATCGAGGCGGTCGTGAAAGACGAGACCGTCGCCGAAGCGCTGAAGCCCTGGTATATGTTCATGTGCAAGCGACCCTGCTTTCACAATGACTACCTGCCGACCTTCAACCGCCCCAACGTGCACCTGGTAGACACCCAGGGCAAGGGGATTACCGAAATCACCGAGCAGGGACCGCTGTTCGAAGGCACGCAGTACGAACTCGATCTATTGATCTATGCGACGGGTTTCGAGGTGCAGAAGACCGGTATCTACAACCGAATCGTGGGGGCGCGCGGGCTCGATCTCCGGGACAAATACGACACCGGCATACGCACGTTGCTTGGTGTTCATTCGGTCGGCTATCCGAATTTATTCATCATGGGTGGGTATCAGGCGTCCTTTCAGTTCAACTTGACCTACATCCTGCAGATGCAGGGCGATCACATTGCCCAGTGCATTGCATACGCCCGCGCGCATGGTCACGAGACGATCGACGCCACGCCGAAGGCCGAGGAGTGGTGGGTGCAGGAAGTGATCGCCAACCGCGGTAAGACCACTCGCAATGAAGAATGCACGCCGGGTTACTACAACTTCGAGGGCGAATACCAACGTCGCCAGGACGGCAACTATAACGGCGGCGTGACCCGCTACCTGGCGCACATGGACAACGTCCGGGAGCAAATGGCGGAGCACTTTGCATTTTCGTGAGTGACGAAGCCACCACCGAGGTGCCTGAGTATCGATCCGACGGTGCGTACAAACACTATGTGCTCACCGTTCTGATCATCGTCTACATATTCAATTTCATCGATCGAAACATACTTTCGATTCTCGCCGAGGACATCAAGGCCGATCTCGGCGCCACCGACGCGGAGATGGGATTTCTGTACGGCACGGTGTTTGCTGTGTTTTATGCGGTGTTCGGTATCCCGCTGGCGCGATTCGCGGACGTCTGGGTGCGCCGCAGCGTCATCTCGGGCGGACTGCTGTTCTGGAGTGTGATGACGGCACTATCGGGGATGGCGCGCTCGTTCCCGATGCTTGCCGCGTGTCGCATCGGCGTCGGGATCGGCGAAGCCAGCGCCTCGCCCGCAGCGTACTCCATGTTGTCCGACTACTATCCGCCGCGGGTGCGTGCGACCGTGATCGCGCTCTACTCCTCCGGTGTCTATATCGGCGGTGGCATTGGGCTGTTTCTCGGCGGCTTCATTCTGGACTTCTGGACCACCGCGTATCCGGTCGATGCCCCGTTTGGCCTGAAGGGTTGGCACGTGGCGTTCATGGTGGTGGGATTTCCGGGCATATTCATGGCCGCGTGGGTGCGCACCCTGCGCGAGCCGGTACGCGGGATAAGCGAGGGGCTCGTGGCTGAGAAGCACCCGGCGCCGTTCAAGGTGCTCGCAACCGAACTCGCCGCCATGTTGCCCCTGCTCAACCTCGTTGGGCTAGTTCGCTACAAGGCGTCGCTGTCGTTGAATGCAATCGCGGCTGTCGCAATTGCATTGGTCTGTTGGGGGCTCATCCTGCTGACGGGCAGTGTGGCCCAATGGATTGCCCTGGGCCTGGGCGCCTATGTGACCTTCTCGTGGGGCCAGTCACTGAAGGTTCGCGACCCCGCCACGTTTGGAATGATGTTTCACTCAAAAGCCTTCGTCTACACGATGCTGGCTTTCCCGACCATCAGCTTCGTCACCTACGGCACGGGATTCTGGACCGCACCCTTGTTGATGCGTGTGCACGGTGCAAGCCCCATGGAGGTCGGCCTGTACATTGGATTGGGGAGCGCGCTGGGCGGTCTCATCGGCGTGACCTGCGGTGGCTTCCTGGCGGATCGCCTGAAGCTCAGAATGGCACACGGGCGAATCCTGGTTGGCTACATCGCGGTAATTGGCACGGTTCCTCTGGTGCTGTGGCTGATCTACGCGCCGAGTCTCGTGGTTGCGTTCTGGGTCAACTTTTTCTATCACATACCCAGCTCGATCTGGCCGGGCATTCCGCCCAGTACGGCCAACGACCTGGTCATGCCGCGCATGCGGGCGGTCGCAGGCGCGTACTATATTCTCGTGAACACCTTCATTGGCCTGGCGTTGGGCCCCTACGTCATGGGGCAGCTTAGTGATGTCTACGCGGCGTCGGGCATGAACGAAGCGGATGCGTTGCGCGCGGCGATCGCCAGTTCGTTGCTCATCTTCGTGGCGACGCTGTTCTTCCTGGTGATGGCAACACGTCATTTGCCCAAGGACGAAGCGACCAGGCTGGAGCGAGCCAAGGCACTGGGCGAACCCATTCCGAGTGCGGCCGGCTGATCGGCCGCTCCCGGGGCGCCATCGTTTTGACGCTTCCTGATTCCTGGCCGTTGAAGCCGGCATTAGCCAGCTACCTGCTATCATCTGCTTTCCCTTGATCGGAGGCAGGCCGGTTGGTTGCACTGGATGATCGCTCGTTGGGGTGGCTTCGCTACCTGCACCGCAAGGCGACGACGCCCGATGACTGGAACCGAGGGGGTCAGCCCCATCCGCACTGGGACGAGACCACTGGCGAGCCAATGACGTCCTGGCACCGGTTCGATCTCATCGACTCGAGCTACGCCGTCGCGCTGATGAGCGACCGCACGCCGGCATGGCGAGAGGTCTACGCGACGATCCTCGACGAACTGGTGTCGCGTCATACCAGCTGGTGGTCGGCCTCGGACTGGATGACGCAATTCGGCCACGATCCGGAGCGGGCCGATTATCCGGATCGATATCGACCGATCATTCCGCCGTCACTGTGGGGCGACTATGACGTACCCGGGTGGACGGCAAACGGCATCGATCCTTACGGAGTTCAGCCGGATCCGATCGCGGCCGACGGGATGCTGTTCTACAAGGGCTTCTTCACGCTGCTGATGAGCCTGCACCGGTACGTCTCCGGCGATGCCAAGTGGGATCAGCCCTTCGAGATGATCCGTGACGGCGACAATACGTTCACCTGGAGCCACTCGGGGGTGGCGGCGCACCTGGCCCGCCAATGGCACAACAGCCGGATTGGCTGCCATTGTGAGAACACCAAGATCTGGCCCTACTGACTCAGCGGCGCGGGCCTCGGTCTGAGGCTCTACGATCAGATCTTCAATACTCACCACCACAGTGCGTTCGACGAGTGGTGGGAGTATGCAGCAGATAATTACGTGTCCTGGGATGGCGATACGCCCGTTGCACTGGACCTGTACTACGACCCGATCGCCGACGAACACGTCGGTCGGGGCCCGATCGGGATCATCGCACCTACGTGGTACTTTGCTCCACAGCGACGCGACGTAGCGCAAGTGGGGTGGAACACCACCGCCATGCTCAACGGCGTCCTGGGCGATGGACCCATCACAGGTCTGGATGACCCCGCCATGGCCACGATGCTCCTGCAGTTTGCGGGCGAGTTCGCGGATCCAGCGACGAAGCAGCGCATCTGGGAAGCGGCCGAAGAACACATCGAGCCTACCTGGAACCGCGATGCTGGGGAGTTCACGCTCGGCTTTGGACTGGGCGAGCTGCACCCGCGTGGTCAGTGGAATGCGCGCGCAATGGCGGGCTGGGTGTGCACCGAAGGTGCCTGGTCCAGCATCTTCAACGCGCCCAACCTCGCCAAGTTTGATGAACCGACGGTGGAGGGCGTCGATTTCCCGCGGGTCGCACTCAGCGAAGCGCGCTGGGATGGCGCGTCACTTCATCTTGCGGCCCACCCACAGAATGCGGCGAACCAGGGCATCAGCACCACAATGAGGATCACCAACCTCGCTTCGCTCGATGGATGGGTCATGACCCGGTCGAACGGCGAATCGATTGCGTTGCCGGCAGAAGGCGATCACGTGGTCGCGGAACTGGTGGTCGATAACCGGAGCGTTGTCGTTCATCGGGGCTGAAGCACGCCTTCTCGACTCGGTTCCAGCATGCATTCCGCGTGCGTTCTTATTCGCTACTATAGGCTATCCGTATCGACGGGCTCACCTCGGGAAACAGATGACTGCAGCAGCGCCGATTGTCTTGCCGTTGGCTTCTGCGGAGGCATCACTGGAACGGGTGGGCGGTAAGGGGCGATCTCTGGCGGCGCTCGCCATTGCAGATCTGCCCGTACCGGTGGGATTTCTGGTGTCCACCGATGCCTACCGGGGATTTGTCGAAGCCAACGCGCTGCAGGGGCCGATTCTGGAGATTGTGGCCAACGCGGCTCCAGAGGGGACCGTGGCAGTCGACGCGGCCTCGACCGAAATTCAGAGTTTGTTCGAAGGCGCTTCGCTACCCATCCACATGGCCGACGCCATTCGGCACGCGTATGCAGCGCTCGGTGAAGTTGACCTGCCCGTCGCTGTGCGCTCGTCAGCCACCGCCGAGGATTTAGGTGAGTTGTCCTTCGCGGGTCAACAGGACACCTACCTGAACGTCCGCGGCGAAGCGGCTTTGTTAGACGCGGTACGGCGTTGTTGGGCATCGCTCTGGACGGCGCGCGCGATCGACTACCGGACGCGGATGGACATCGATGGGCGGACGCTTGCGATGGGGGTCGTGGTGCAACGCATGGTCGACGCAGAGGTCTCCGGCATACTGTTCACCGCCAATCCCACGACCGGCGACCGCTCGGAACTGCTGATCAATGCAAGCTTCGGCCTGGGGGAGGCTGTCGTCGGTGGCCATGTGACACCCGACACCTACGTATTGGACCGGGGGATTTTGGACCGGACCGGACGGGACGATGGCGAAGTCGGACTGAAAGAGACACTCATCGGCACTAAGACACGGATGATCATCGCCACCGCCGAGCAGGGGACGGTCACCCGGCCGGTACCCGATGGGAGACGCGACGAGTCGTCACTTTCCGCGGACAGTCTGCGGGAACTCGCGTCCTTGAGTTTGCGCGCCGAGCGGCTGTTTGACGGTGTACCGCAGGACATCGAGTGGGCGATTGCAGACGGGACGTGCTGGCTGCTGCAATCCCGGCCCATTACCAACCTGCCCGCGCCGCCGTTGCGCGTTACCTGGGACCCGCCCGCCGAGGGTGTAAAACTGATCCGGCGGCAGGTGGTTGAAAACATGCCGGACCCGCTCTCACCCCTGTTCGCCGATCTCTACCTCAGGGAAGGCCTCGACCAGGGCATGCAGCAGCTGCTGGCTGAGGTGGGAATGCCGTTCGATATCGACGACTTCATCGAGCGGCCGTTCTTCCGCACCGTCAACGGCTTCGCCTACTGTCTCGCCAGCTATCGTGTGTCCTGGCGATTGTTGAGGCGGATCCCGAAAATTCTCGTCTGGTACGTCAGGGCGTTGCCTGAACTGATGAGAAGCCTGGTTCCTCACTGGCGCGATGAGGCACTGCCTGGCTACCTGGCAACGATCGACGATTGGATGGCCGTTGATCGAACGGTGGCATCCGACGAGGAGTTGCTGGCCGGTGTTCGCGCGCTGGCCATCGCCGATGCCCGCTACTGGTACTCTGTGGCGATGGTCATGGGTGCGGCGAAAGTCACCGATGGGTTGCTCAACGGTTTTCTGACCTCCCGGTTCGTTCCGGGCAACCTGACCAGCGGGGTATTCCTGCGAGGCTTTCCGTCAAAAACCCTCGAGGCTCAGCGAGATCTCGAGGCCATTGCGCGGAATATCAACAGGGGTGACTCGGCCGAATCGCTGCTCGCGCTGGTCCGCGCCACGCCCGCCGGTGAACTGTTGGGGAAACTGCCGGGCCACCCCGGTGGCGGTGCGCTGCTGCGCGACATCCAGCAGTATCTGGACGCTTACGGGCACCAGATCTACACGCTCGACTTCGTTCAGGCGACCCAGGCCGAAGATCCACTGCCCGTGCTGTTGAGTCTGAAAGCCCTGGTCAACGACGGCAGCTACGACATATCCGCCCGCCAGGCCGCGATGGAGAAAGACCGGGAGCTTTCAAAGAAAACGACGTTGGAATCACTCGGCCGGCTGCGACGCTGGCTGTTCAAGAAATTCCTGAGGTGGGCGCAGAACTATGGCCCCTACCGCGAAGAGGCGCTGTTCTATATCGGCGCCGCCTGGCCGACGCTGCGGCACCTGGCACTTGAACTCGGGCGGCGTCTGGTCGAGGTCGGAACGTTGGCCAGCCCCGAGGATGTCTTCTATCTCGATAGCGCCGAACTGGAAGCGGCCTGCGCCGGGGGGGCGATTCCAGAGTTTGCGCAACAGGCCGAAGAACGGCGTGCGCTGCGCAACGCGCGCATGCGGCTGCACCCCCCGGGCATGGTGCCGGAGAAAGATCGCTGGAAAATCGGCTTTATCAACCTCTCGCTCTGGGAAACGCAGAAGCGCAATGCCAAGGATTCCAACACGCTGGAAGGTTTTGCGGTGAGCCCGGGCAAAGTGACGGGTTCCGCCAGCGTGATCCTCTCCCCAGCTGATTTCGCCGAGATGCAGCCGGGGACGATTCTGGTCTGCCCAACCACCACGCCGGCCTGGACGCCTTTGTTCACCCAGGCATTGGGGCTGGCTACGGACATTGGCGGAATCCTCGCGCACGGCTCGATCGTCGCTCGGGAGTACGGTATTCCCGCCGTGATGGGTACGGGTAACGTGACGCAGCGGATTGTCAGCGGTCAGCGCATCACCGTGGATGGCGACGCCGGCACGGTCACTATCATTGAGTAGCGTGGGGCAGCAGGCCGAGTTGCATCAGTGAGTCGACCGTCGCCTTGATGGTCTCGTCGATCGAATACGTCGTCGGTCCGAGTTCCTGTTGGGCAAGCGTGCAGTAGGCGCGCGGCGAATCGTAGGTTTTCTGCCTGGGTTGTCCGTTCTCCATGGGTTCTCCGCCGATGTTGGCGATGGTCGGGAACAGCTCCTTCAGCCGGGCCTGCAGTTCCCACGTGAACAGTTCACCCGAGCGGTCGCTGGCGGAGAGAATGTAGCGTGAACCATTGCGCGCCACAGTGCTTTCCGCGCAGAGCCGGTGCGCCCGGGCAACATCGCGCACATCCACAATGTTCCACAGCATGCGGCCGCCCTTGGAATTCTTGTACGGCTTTCCCTGGAGCATCTGCTTGATGCAGTTCTGCCAGCTCCAGGTTTGATCGTGGTTGGCACACATCAACGGACCAATCACGTGCAACGGCAGGATCGCCATGGCCTCGAAACGGCTGTCGGCTTCTGCTATCCCGTAGATCATCCGCTCGGCATTTGCCTTGGCCATGGCATAGGCGATGTCCCGATTCTTCGAGATGTTGTCCTCCGTCCAGGCTCCTCGGTAGCCTTCGACGTTGTCTCCGCACCAGTCTTTCTCGGTGAACACGTAGCCCTGCGGGCGTGGGTGGCCCACGGCGGCGAACGAACTCGTGAATACGAGGCGCTTCACCGTGTCTGCTTGCTGGACGGATTCGACGACGTGCCGTACGTCGGTAAAGCATCCGTCGTACACCTGCTGTGGTGTTTCCTTGTTGAATCCGACCGCCGCGCCCGCGTGAATGACCGCGCTGCACCCCTTAAATGCTTCGTCGTAGCTGCCGGGCTTCAGCAGGTCTGCGGCGAACAGCTCCACATGCCCTTCGAGACCTGCGCCGTTCATTGCAAGGAGGTGATCGATCTTGTCTGGTTTTCCGGCGTCGCGGACGCACGCCCTCACCGAGTAACCTTGTTCCACGAGGTCCTGAACAATCCAGGAACCGATGTAGCCGCTCGCGCCGGTTACGGCGATGGGACCGTCCGCTGGAGCAACAGCTGTCATCATCTCGGATCCGTACCTCTACTGGATTCTCTACAGTACTGTAGTTGCAGACTGGAAGGGTGGTGTGCCGGATTTGACTCTGGCATACAATGACGCCTTGCAGGTTGTCGGAGAGTTCGCATGACCAAAGGACGAGACAAGAAGAAACAGCACGACAAGACCAAGGCTCAGCGCACGCTCAAAGAAAAGCGAGCGCAAAAGCGAGCGAAAAAGCAGTAGCGCGTCCGGGTCATCATCGCCGCGCGTGCGTCGATGGTCAACGGCGCGCCTGCGCCTCTCCGGCGCGCTGCTCGGCCACCACCTCCCGCATACCGTCCCATTCATGCCACATGTTGCACATGGCGTACTTGGAGCGCTCCCAGGGGTCGTTTCCTTCTTCGTACTCGAGCCACTCACCCATCTGGCCGCGGTCCGGGTGGTCTGTCACCCCGTTCACCAGCTTGTCCGGCTGGCGTTTTTTGGCACGGATGCGGAAGATGATGCTCTTGCGCGACTCCGTGCCGTGTTCATTCCGCGTACCAGAATGCGGCATCTGGTACACGGTGATGCACGCGTCCCCTGGTTCCATCAGTACCTGAGTCGGCCGCGGCCAACGCTTTCCATCGGGGGTGCATTCCGAGCTTTCGTCGATGAACTGATCCCGTACGGTTTCCGGCAAGTAGACCAGGCCGCAGCGGTTCGGCGCATCGTGGTTCAAGCGTGGCCAGCCCGGGCCTTCCGGGCCTAGACAATTGTTGGTATCGCGCTGCATGCGGAAGAATTTCTCGACCGCGTGGTGCGCGCCACGCAGCAGCGCGGTCTGGCCGCATCCCTCCACGGTCTGATCGTTCAGACACACGAAGACAAAGGCCGTGAAGCTCCCCAGGGCGAGCGTCATCTCGGGGTCCTCGAACATCGGCACCATGTTGTGGCCCATGACGTCGGGGCTGCGCCCCAGGTCGCCCTTGGGTCCGGAGGCGAAGTAGCGCTTATAGATTTCCTCCGGCGTGCCCTGCTGTACCTCCTGCGGAGCCGCGATGGTGATGTTGCCGTCGGAGTGGGTCTGCGCGCCGTAGTAGGGCATATCCTTGTCGCAGTAGCCTAGGTTATTGAAGTACTCCCCAGGCTGACTGGCTTTCAGCACGCCCACCTGGCACGCGATGGGCGCGTCGAACGTGCCCATCGCCTCGGTCAATATCGGCGTGACCGACGAGGCGTTGACGAGGTCCGTCAGCTGATGCTCCCCACCGAGATTCTCGCCTTTCTTGGCTGCTTTTATGCGCCGCAGTGCGGCGTCTACGAGTTCCCCTGACACAGCCTTGCGCAGGATGACATACCCGTCACGGTACAGCGTGCGTTTCTGCTCGAGGGTCAGGATGTTGGCCATGCTGCCTCGCTACTTGGCGTGCAGGCGTACCGGCACCTCGGTGAAACCCTTGACGAAGTTGGAACGCGCCCGTACGGGTTGACCGACCAATTCAACGGTTTCGAAACGTTCCAGAATCTCTTCCCAGACGATCCTCAACTGCATCTCTGCCAATCGATTGCCCATGCATCGGTGCACGCCAAATCCAAACGACATGTGGTGACGTGCGTGGGCGCGATCGATGAGAAACTCATTGGCCCGCTCGATCTCCTCTTCGTCGCGATTGGCGGATATGTACCACATGACGACCTTGTCGCCTGCGGCGATCTGTTTGCCTCTGAACTCGATATCTTCGAGCGCGGTTCTGCGCATGTGCGCCAGCGGTGTCTGCCAGCGAATAATCTCGGACACCATGCTGGGTATGAGGCTGGGGTTGTCGCGGAGCTTCTGGTACTCGCTTGGGTTTTCATTGAGTGCGACGACCCCGCCGGAAATGGAGTTCCGGGTGGTGTCGTTGCCGCCGACGATCAGCAGGATCAAGTTGCCGAGATACTCCATGGGCGTCATATGCTTGGTTGCTTCACCGTGGGCGAGCATCGTCACCAGATCCAGTCGTTCACCCGGCTCGCGGTTCACGCGCTCGTTCCATAGTCGCGTAAAATATTCCAGGCACTCGAGGAGCGCGGTATTGCGCTCTTCTTCCGTCACGCCGGCACTGCCCACCTGGGATTCGCTGGCGGTCGCCATGTCGGACCAGAACGTCAGCTTGTAGCGGTCCTCGAACGGGAAATCGAACAAGGTCGCGAGCATTTGCGTGGTCAGTTCAATGGAAACCCGATCGACCCAGTTGAACGTCTCTTCGAGCGGCAGGTCGTCGAGAATCGACTGAACGCGCTGACGTATCAGCGGTTCCATGGCCATCAGATTGCGGGGTGCGACCACGTCCTGGGCGACCTTGCGTTGCTGGTCGTGTTGCGGCGGGTCCATGGCGATGAAGCCGGGTGAGATGTCCAGTTCTCCTTCCGCGACGTCACCGATGACGATGCTTCCATGGGACGAAAACACCTTGTAGTTGCGTTCGATCTCCATGATGTCGTTGAACTTGGTGATCGACCAGAATGGCCCGAAGGGGCTGTTGGCCTGGTAGTGCACCGGATCCTCGCGACGCAGGCGTTCGAACAAGGGACCCCAGGTATCGTTTTCGAAAAGCGCTGGATCGCTCACGTCGATTTCGGCGAGGGGGATGGAATTGGGGTCTGTGGTGGATTCGCTCATGTCGTTCTCCGATGATCTCCCGGATATTACACCGGGAAACCCGGAATGCAGGTAATGATCGCCGCGAAATCGCGATATGCTGGCCGGTCGTTGAAGCTCGATCCCAGAAGGGTAGGCCACACGGGTAAGAAGGAGGGGGCAAAGTGGTAGACAACATGTCGAAGCGCGGTTTCGACCCGCTGACGTATCGATTCGAGGATCGAGTTCCCCGGCCGGGAAACGGGTGATCGCGACTCACCTGCACACGGACCATACCGGGCTTGCCGGCTGCACGCGGGAGTGGGACTGTGAACTGTGGATGAGCCGCAGCGATTTCTACATGTGCAAGGTGATGGCGGCGGATGGCCCATCGGACGTACCCGAAGACGCGATCCGCTTTTACCGTCGCGCCGGCTTCACTGAAGATCGGCTCGATCGTTACCGCCAGCGCTTCGGAATCTTCGGTGCCAACATCGCGCCGCTACCGGCGGGTTACCGCCGGATAAACGATGGCCAGTATCTGGAAGTCGGTGATCGGGAGTGGCGGGTGCTGATCGGCCATGGCCACGCGCCGGAACACGTGTGTCTTTACTGTCCGGCATTGAAACTGATTATTGGCGGCGATCAATTGCTGCCGAAAATCACGCCCAATGTGAGCGTGCAGCCGTCCGAACCGCATGCCAATCCGCTGAAAGAATGGATTACCTCGTGTGCGCGCTTTCGCGAATTGCTGCCGCCCAATCTGCTGGTTCTGCCGGCGCATGAAAGCCTGTACGAGGGCGTACACGAACGCCTCACGGCATTGATCGATTGGCACGAAGTCGCGTTGGAGAAGCTCTATGATCTATGTGGGACCCCGCAGCGCGCAGTGGATGTGTTCCCCGCGTTGTTCAAAAGCGAGATCAACGAAGGCAGCTTTTTCCCGGCGACGGGCGAGTCGCTTGCGCACCTGCATTGCGCGCTGGAGCGCCGCTGGTTGACGGTGGAGGAGGACGACAACGGGGTCGCCTGGTGGCGTCAGGCGTGAACCTCCGGGGGCGTCCGAAGCGTTCTGTTTTTTCGGCATACAAGAGGGAACGACATGAGTGATTTCGAAGACCGCGTGGTGGTCATTACCGGCGCTGGGGGTGGCCTGGGCAAGGCTCATGCACTCGAATTTGCGAGCCGCGGCGCGAAGGTCGTGGTCAATGATCT
>SMVB01364966.1_pt1 | contig 32016 bp, 30 predicted proteins | sample 2456461 | NCBI WGS metagenome assembly SMVB01 (sample SAMN11095934, study PRJNA526329) | marine sediment metagenome | biome: Marine sediment; feature: Surficial sediment; material: Deep marine sediment; isolation source: Hadal surficial sediment | place: Pacific Ocean | collected 2014-05 | depth... | reverse complement strand
CATCTGTTTCGTGTTAATTGCGTCTTTATATTTTAGCAATACGGCTTTTGGGCAGGTCGACAATATCGCGGACCTGCTGCGCGGCGGGGTCGAGGATGCCAACATCCTGGTGAACGAGTATCTACGTCCGGTTGGCAACGGTTTTGGAGTGGATTTAAACAACGGCTGGTACAGCACAGCCCGCCCGCATAAATTTTTAGGATTCGACATTACGGTTATGGGTACGGCAGCGATTGTCCCAACCAGTGACGAGTCATTTGATTTGAATAATCTCGGCTTACTGAACGTCCGCCCGCTTGATCCAAATGATTCCTTGACACCAACCGCAATAGGCAATGATGAGGACGGACCCGCGGTAGCGATTCTTGTGAGGGATCCTTTATTGCCGGGCGGAGTGGCAGTTATTGACACCTTAACCATGCCGCAGGGAGTCAACATAGGTTACGTTCCCTCGCCCATGATTCAAGCTGCAGTTGGGGTGCTGCCCGGGACAGAGGTAATGGTACGATTTTTACCTGAAATTGAAATCAATGAGGATTTTGGTAAGATAAAAATGTTTGGATTAGGCGTTAAGCAGCGGTTGAATAACTTCCTGGGTGGGCTTCTCCCGGTTGACCTGGCAGTCATGGCGGCGTTTACTACCTTTCAGGCTCAAACGAACCTAACCGTAGAGGCGGAAGAAGGTCTGTCGCCAACAGGTGCAAATTACGATAACCAGGAAGTTGAGATTGAAGCAACGTCGCTGACGTTTAATGTCATTGCCTCGAAAAAGTTTGGGGTGCTCACCTTGTTCGGCGGCGTTGGTATTGAATCAGCCGATGTCAATATAAAACTAAAAGGCACTTACCCGGTAACGGTAGTTGACGATCCCGGCGGCCCTGGCGGTCCGACTTTTGCCATTCAGGATTTTGAAGATCCGATCGATCTCTCGTTTAAAAATCCAAACAACACCCGCGCGAACCTTGGCTTTCAACTACACCTGGTATTCCTGGCCATCCACGGCAGCTACACATTTGCAAAATATCCCGGTGTTAATGTTGGGGTTGGGATTAATATTAGATAGATGTGAAAATTTAGGACTCTGTGGATAAAACCACTCAAATTCAAAAAGCCGAGAAATTTCTGGCGCTGCACCACGAGCCAAAGTTGCTCGTTCTGCCCAATATCTGGGATCCGCTTGGCGCACGATTGTTGGAAGGTTTGGGCTATCCGGCAGTCGCCACCGCCAGCGCAGCTGTGGCTTATTCTCTCGGTTATGATGACGGCCAGAAAATTAAATTTTCTGTCATGCTCGATGTAATTGAACGAATTGCCTCAAGCGTTGCACTGCCGATGACAGCGGACATCGAAAGTGGCTATGCCGAACAACCCGGATGAAGTCGCTGAAAATATCCGCAAAGTGTTGCAGGCCGGGGCCGTTGGAATAAACTTTGAAGACAGTACGGTTGAAGGCAGTCCTCTATATCCAATCGAATTTCAGTGTGAGCGCATCCGGACAATCCGAAAAATGGCCGTGGAAGAAGGCATCCCGCTGGTCATCAACGCAAGGATTGATGTTTTCGTCCGCCGGGGAGAAATTTCACACGCCAAAAAAATAGAAGAAACAATCGTCCGCGGCCAAGCCTATATTGATGCCGGCGCCGACTGTCTGTATCCAATGGGACCCGGTGATATCGAAACCTTGAAAAAAATTCGCGATGAAACCAAAGCGCCGATTAATGTTTATGCTTCCAAAGCAGCTGCTTCAATGAAAGAGTTGGAAGCGATTGGCGTCAGTCGGCTCAGTCTCGGACCGGGCTTAATCAGAGCAAGCTTGACGACGATGAAAAACGTTGCACAACAGCTTCTGGATTACGGCTCTTATGATTCTTTCTCTGCGGAAAACATCATGACCAGCGATGAAATAAGAAAATATATTTCACCCTAGTGTTTGGGTCTTAACGTTTTTGAGTGTTAAAAGAAAGACACCTCTAACCCTCAAAAACTTTTTTAACACTGTAACACTCGCTGGCTTGCGGTGCAGCTTATGTTTCGGATGCTATCTGGTTTGGCCGAACTTGGAAAGCGATCGGCAAATTCCAGTTTGATGCACTGCCTTATGGCCTGGTTACCGCCGGAATTTTTGGCTGGCTCTGGCCGTAGCAGATATCTAACCCTGACAGACTCGAAGGCTCGGTCAGGGTTAGATATCTGCTGACCGACCGTTGGATGTTATTTTTTTGAAAACCAGGAAGACTTGTCCAATACAGGTGGTTAACTCATTAAGAATTGTACATTCGCGTCACGCGCCTATAACTGAGGATTCTGGACTATGGAGAATGAGTATTATTTTGCCTGGTGGAATGTCGAAAATCTTTTTGACATTAATAATTCCCCCAATCGTCCTGACTGGCTGCAGAAACGGCTGAAGCGGGAACTCGAAGGCTGGAATGCAAGCCAACTTAACACCAAAATCAAGCAGCTCGCCAGGGTAATAGCGGCAATGAATGATGATAAGGGTCCCGACCTGCTTGGTTGCTGTGAAGTTGAATCACTGGGCGTGGTAGAGAAGCTGGTGTCAAAATTGAATTTAACGCATCGGGATTACAGAATTGTGCACGACGATACCGATGACAGGCGCGGTATTGATGTTGCCTTTATTTACGATAAAAATAAGTTTGATATTGAGATCGATCCAAGCACGGGTAAAGAGCGGGTCTTCTCACACATCATTCAAAAACGCAGTGCAACGCGGGATATCGTTCAGGCGAATTTCACCACCAAGTCCAATTCGAATTTTATTGTTATTGGTAATCACTGGCCTGCCCGTCTGGGAGGAGAAATGGATAGCGAACCCTACCGGATGATGGCCGGCGAAACCCTGTCATACTTCCTGGAGCGCATTCTGGAGATTCGCGGAGAAATCCCGACGTTTGTGATGGGGGACTTTAACGATGAGCCGTTTAATCGGTCGTTGACGAATTATGCCCTGTCAACCAGCAGCATAAGTAAAGTGGTTTCGAAGAGAGCTAGAAACCCGTATCTTTATAATTTTATGTGGACGGTGATGGATGGCCACCATGGGACCTGTTCCTATGGCGGCGTTTGGGGTATGCTTGATCAGCTCTTGACGAATCGTGCCGGTCTCCATGAAAGCGGTATTTATTGCAAGCCTGAAGACATCCGGATTTTTACCATCCCTGGAATGGTAAAAGGCGACAAGGTTATTCGTCACTACCGGCCTTCAAAAGGCAGAGAATACAATCCGCAGGGTTTCTCAGATCATTTGCCTGTAATATTGAAAGTCCGGGAGAAGCTCGGCTAAGTTCAGACGGGGACATTCCAGGGTACTGCTTGCATTCTCCAAGCGGCTTGGCAGCCACGTACTCAGCCTATCAGGGTGTTCCGGCAGGCAAAGCGGCGCGCCGCGAAAAAATCTCACCCCAGCAGAGGAAACTGCATCATTGTGATGACCACAGACCCATTTCCGCTGACGTTCTACGCCGGTTCAAATGCTCTCGAAATCATCAAGCGCGACGGCTTCGGGCCGGGGCAAGTCAAAGTCATTGCCGGAGCGGCCGGAGGTCCCAAGTGGCTCGTGCTTGGAGAGCTCGACAGGGTACTTTTTTCGCAGTGGCTGCTGCCTGCTGCTGAGCCGCTTGTTCTCATCGGCTCATCTATCGCGGCCTGGCGGTTTGCCTGTGCGACTCAAAAGGATCCCGTTGGCGCCCTCGACAAGTTTCAGGACGCATATATTCAGCAAACATATTCTGCTAAACCATCTGCGGCAGAAGTCACAGCCGGGAGCCAAAAAATTCTCGACTGTTTTCTCGACGAAACCACGGTCGAAGAAGTCTTGAGTCATCCTTCATGGCGCTTGAATTTATTGGCCGTGCGGTGCAAACCGGTAGTGGCGTCTGAAAACGGCATCGCCTTGAGCTCTGGTCTTGTGGTCTCCGCCATCAGCAACCTGCTCAGTCGCAAGAGCCTGAGTTTGTTCTATGAACAAACCCTGTTTTATAATCAAACGCAAGTCCCGGTTGTCGAAACAAACGGATTTCAGCCGAGAACCGTACCCCTCACTGCCGCCAACCTAAAGCCGGCTATCCTCGCGTCCGGATCAATCCCGCTGGTGATGTCAGGCGTGCGAGACATTCCAGGCGCGCCGCCGGGAGTTTATCGCGATGGCGGTATTGTCGACTACCACCTGGACATTCCGTTTGCCGTCGATGATGGTATCGTATTGTTTCCGCATTACACAGGTCGGGTGATTCCAGGCTGGTTTGATAAGAGCCTGCCCTGGGGCAAACCTGTGCCAGGCAACATGCAAAATGTGCTGTTGGTTGCGCCATCACCTGCTTTTGTGGCGACGCTGCCGTTCGGGAAAATACCGGATCGCGGCGATTTCAAACGCTTTGCCGGCAGAGACGCGGAGCGCATGTCTTATTGGCGAACCGTCATCGGCGAAAGCGAGCGAATGGCAGATGCGTTTCTTGAGATTGGCGAAAAAGGTCTGCGGCCTGAACTGGTTAGACCGCTGTAAGTTTGGGGGCGTAGCGGGGAGAGTACAGTGTGCGGGTTGTTTTATTCGGACTCAATATCACTCCCTTGGTTTGCCGGAAATAAAGTCCGTAACGGTGGTGATAAATTCTTCCATGGCCTCAAAATGGACCCAGTGTCCGGCATTCGGAATCATCGTCAGCTGGTAATCCGGGAAATGCCTGGCAATGAGTTCTTCCTTTTCTGCAATCCGATGTTCCGATCGTCCGCCGCCGATAAACAAAGTGGGACCTTCATATTGATCACTCTCTTTTAACTCAAATCCGGTGTCTTTTTGGATAAAAATATGCAGCTCCGGCAAATTGCAGCGCCAGGCGTAGGTTCCATCTTCCTGCCTTTTCAGGTTCTGCAGCAGGAATTGCCGGACAAGCGGACTTGAGATGTTTATTGCCAACTGTTCTTCAGCATGCTGCCTTTGCTTGACTGCAGATAAATCGACAGCAGCCAAAGCTTCAAAAATCCAGTCCATTCGATCCATCTGTGAAACAGGTGCGATATCCACCACGATGAGTCCCTTGAGGCGTTGCGGATTTTTAAAGGAAAATGACATTGCAGCTAATCCACCCATGGAGTGGCCGATTAAGAATATTTTATCGATGTTTTGTTGATCCAGCAGATTTAAGGCATCTTCACTCAGCCGTTGAATAGTATGGGTTCCATGGGGCGAGTCTCCGTGGTTTCTTTGATCCGGTACCAGGATCTGAAACTTCTTGCTTAGTTTCGTTGCGGCGCTATGCCAGTTTTGAGATGATCCAAGCAGCCCGTGTAAAACAAGGACCGCGGGTCCATCTGTCCCATATTTTTTAATGTTTAATTTCATAAGGCACTTTTTCAAAAAAACGTAAGTCAGAAATGTCTGAATGACTTGCTGACAATTTTTGCAATCGACCAAAATTTGACAATAAATTTGGTTGAATATAAAAACCATTTACCTGAAACTCTACATGTTTTTGCAGGAAATCTTGTCCCTCTTTTCAATCAATCCAGTCAAATTAGAAAAATGAATAAAACCGGAGCAAAAGGGTTCACGTAGTTGATGGACCGAAAAGTGCTCTGCAATGCTGAAGCATCGCACTCCAATAAACACAAGTTATTGTATCAGAACAAACATGTTGAATTTTGAAGTGCAAAACTTTAGTTTTGCCGCTTTTCGGTCAATCACTTAGTAGTGCATCACATAAATCATTAAGCGGGCTCATTAAAAGCTTGCGCATTTCATTCGATTTGACTATTATAATTTCTGAATGAAGGAAATTCATATCTAATTTAGGAGGGTAATAATGGCACGCAAAACAATCAATGTAGGCGGCGAGATCATTGAGTTACCTGATGTATCAAAAAAAATGGTATTTATAGGTGGAATCGCTTTTTTAGCATTGATCTTTGTATTCACTTCTTTTTACACCGTTGACACCAACGAGGTAGGGGTCATTCAACGCTTTGGCGCTTACATTCGCACGACGCAACCCGGGCTGCATTTTAGAATTCCATTTGGCACCGAAACTGTGACGAAAGTTAAGGTGCAGAATGTTTACAAGGAAGAATTCGGCTTTCGTACGGCCCAAGCCGGGGTGCGCACACAGTACCTTAGAGACACCTTTAGTGACGAATCCCTGATGCTCACCGGCGACTTGAATTCGGCTTTAGTCGAGTGGATTGTGCAATACCGAATTAATGATCCGGTAAAATATCTTTTTAATGTCAGGAACGTTAGAGAGACTTTGCGCGATGTTTCCGAGTCTGTGATGCGGCAAGTTGTCGGCGATCGCAGCGTCGATGAAGTCATAGTGTTAGGCCGCCAGGAGATTGAAGATGAGGCGCAGCGGCTAACGCAAAGTGTTTTGGATGATTACGCCACCGGACTCAAGGTCGTGACTATCAAACTGCAGGACGTCAACCCGCCTAAACCGGTACAACCGGCTTTTAACGAAGTGAATGAAGCGAGACAGGAAAAGGAACGCATCATCAACCAGGCGTTAGAGGCCTACAACAAAATTATTCCGCAAGCGGAAGGTCAAGCAAAGCAAGCGATTAGTGAAGCTGAAGGATATGCACTTAATCGCGTAAACAGAGCCAAGGGGGATGCGGCAAAGTTTTTGGCGGTCTGGAGAGAATATAGCAAAGCCAAAGATGTTACGCGGCGGCGACTTTATCTCGAAACGATGTTGGAAGTTCTACCTAACATAGAAAACATTTACGTGGTTGATGAACAGCAGCAGGGTCTTATTCAATTGCTGCAATTAGGGAAAAAGGAGGTGGCATCGAAATGAAGAGAAAAATGATTACCGGAGGTGTACTGGGTGTTATAGCGCTGGTGATTTTAATGGGTTCGCTTTTTGTTGTTGATGAAACGGAGCAGGCGATCCTGCTGCAATTTGGAAAACCGGTTGGTAAGCCGATCACGACGGCCGGTTTAAACTTTAAGTTACCCTTTATCCAGGAGGTGAGAAAATTTGACAAACGCGTTCTTGAATGGGATGGTGACGAGAATCAAATTCCGACTTCTGATAAAAAGTATATTCATGTCGACACATTTGGCCGCTGGCGAATTATAGACCCTTTGAAATTCCTGCAGTCGGTTAGAGGCGATGAGCTCCTTGCCCAGAGTCGGCTTGACGATATCATCGATAGCGCAACAAGAAATTTTATTTCCGAAAACCTGCTCCTGGAAGCTGTTCGAAATTCCAATCGTGAGATGCAGACTACGATTGAAGAACAGGGAAGGATCGGGACACAAAGAATCCTTCTTAAAATCGAAAAAGGACGCGACAAGATTACCAGAGAGATTTTGGCAAAGGCCGCGCAGGCGATGCCGGAGTTCGGCATTGAGTTGCTGGATGTTCGGATTAAGAGGATTAATTACATTGAAGAAGTTCGGGAAAAAGTCTATGAACGGATGATTTCAGAAAGGAAGCGAATCGCTGAAAAATCCCGCTCAGAAGGACAAGGCCGCAAAGCTGAAATCGATGGTGAACGTCAAAAGGAGTATCAGAGGATTAGTTCTGAGGCCTATCGCGAAGCCCAGAAGATCAAGGGCCGGGCGGACGCAGAAGCCACGATAATTTATGCGAACTCTTTTGGCCGAGATCCGGAGTTTTATTCATTTATAGAAACTTTAGAGTCTTACAAGATAACGATGAATTCAAATACCACGCTCATTTTGAACACGAATAACGAGTATTTGAGATTTTTCAAAAAAATTCGTAATTGAAGCAAGACCGGGTACTCTTTATTGTCGGTCCGACCGGAATCGGTAAAACAGCGCTTGCCATTAAACTGGCAGAACGGCTGAAAGGCGAAATCGTGTCGGCCGATTCACGCCAGATTTATGAATTTATGACTATCGGGACCGCCAAGCCAACCAAAGAAGAGTTGGCGGCGGTCCCGCATCATTTTATAGATATAAAAACTCCCGATGAATATTACAGCGCCGGCCAATTTGGCAGTGAGGCCCGAGTCTGCATTGTCGAGATTCAGAAACGGGGGATGCAGCCAATGGTCGTTGGCGGCTCCGGGCTTTACATCCGGGCTTTGATCGATGGTTTGTTTGAACCCAAAATCGCGGATGAACGGGTAAAGACAAACCTGAAAAAGGAAGCCGGCGAAAACGGAATTTCAGTGTTGCATAGCAGATTAAAAACAATTGACCCCAGGACCGCTGCGAAACTGCACCCGACCGACTCGCAAAGAATCATGCGCGCCCTGGAAGTTTTTGAAGTCACGGGCGAGCCGTTTTCTAACTTCGTCGATAGAAAACCGCAGCCGGCAGAATTTTCGCCATGTATCATTGGTCTCACTTTAGAACGAAGTGAGTTATACAAACGAATTGAAGAAAGAGTCGATATCATGCTTGAGTTGGGTTTGTTAGATGAAGTTCACGAGTTACGGAAAATGGGATACGGACAAGATCTCAATGCGTTGCAGTCTGTTGGTTACCAGGAAGGCTTTTTATATTTAGACGGCAAGTTAAGCATCTCTGAAATGGCTGCCTTAATCAAACAGAAAACCAGAAACTACGCCAAAAGGCAGATGACCTGGTTTAGGAAAGACGAACGAATTGATTGGGTCGATTTAGGTAAGTTTGATAGTCTTAATGAGATAGCAAATTTTAGTCACCGCTTATTTGAAAGCCACGGCGGTCAAAATTAGCTTGACTTTTATCGCTATTTTTTTAAAGTAAACTTGTCTCTGATAAATACGCGAATGTAGCTCAGTTGGTAGAGCGTCGGCTTCCCAAGCCGAAGGTCGCGGGTTCGACCCCCGTCATTCGCTCAAACGGTAGTTCAATATTTACAATGTAAATGCTGCCATAAACGGAGGCCTTCTTTGTTTGCACATGTGGACACCTTTGGACAAAAATCGTACCCAAATCGCACTCAGATTTGGTAGCGGTTATGCTTGACATTCGCCATAAGGTTGCGAGTTGCTTTCCTGTGACTTTTCTGCCGAATTAATGTCCTGCAAATTACTTGCCTTTCTCACTGCTTTTTACTTCATTTTAATACTCACCTTCGCCTCACTCTGAGCTTAGATATAAATTCGGACTCAATATAGTTTTGGTTACGCTGGTTGAGAAAACAAATAATGATCGGTAAAGCAATCTCCACATTACAAAATCCTCGAAAAACTCGGCGAAGCTGGTACGGGTGTGGTGTATAAAGCCGAGCACAGCAAACTCAAAACGCGAAGTTGCTATCAAATTAGTCTGGTGAAAGAGGACAAATAAATTAGCAAAGAATCTAAAAGCAATTCGATTCAGAAAAGGGAAGCTTGTACTAGCTTGTGTGTCAGATCAATAAACTAATAATAAATTTGACAAATCATTTTATAAGTCCTAACTCAAGTCGTCTAAAGAAAGCATCAGATTTAGAAATGGTGTTGGAAACGGTAATAGTCGTAAAACAGGAGATAGGATGAACGAGCGTTTGCTTGTAATGAGTCTATTAAATTTAGTATTGATTGATGTGTGCTTGGCACAACAAGATGGAGCTAGATTCGTAACTCCAGAAAAAGGTGAGATGATTATAAATCGTAAGATGTTTGCTGCTGCTGTGGAAATTGAGGGCTTTGATGTTTCTAATGGATATTACTGGACTGCCACTGCTTCTGTCAAAGGACTAAACAAGAAAGAGAGGGATCGAATCCTTCAATTACGAAAGGAGCTTATGGAGAAGGATGATAATAAAAAAACAACTGAAATGAAAAAACTACTAGGGAGATGGGAAGTGGATCTCTTTTGGCCCAAATTTTATGTTAAAGAAGGCTTATATGAAAGTCTAATCTACGATGGAGGGGTAAATCCAAAATCAGAACCTCAGGCAGCGATTCTTTTGCTTCTTAAAGTAGACGATAAATTGAATGCTTATTTTAATGAATGGTTCGATGATGGGCCTGAAAAGGGCTATCCAGGAATGTCTATCTCAATCCTAAAGAAGAATATGCTCCTTGCTCGGTGTGAAATTTTTTTCCCACTTACTAGTTATATGGAATTAACACTATATCTGCTGCAAAAGGGACAACGTCTACTCAGAGGTTTTTCAATATTTTCACCACTTTGATATTGAGGCTCTTTTTATCTTGCAGCCCGAAAGTAATCCTATTTCGCTAAATCGACTATTGATGGTTTAAAATTTCATTGCTTATTAATCTATGCCAATAGCGTAGCAAAGAGAGGACAGCGTTGGCCTCCGGAGCCAAAGCTTGTGGGTTCGAGTCCCCCCTGGCGTACAAGGCTAAATTCAATAGAAATAGCAGAAATTCTCTCACTTTTTGAGTGTTTTTTCTTTCTTTGTATTCTCAAATTTACCCATGCTTACTCAAATTTTTAACGCAACTTTAACGAAACTGTATTCGCCACAAAAGTTACCTCGACAAAAAATCGAGTTGATGGCAGAGGTTTATAAACCATAACCAAATTAGACTTCAATTCTAAGGCGATATTCTTAAAGAAATTTTGGCAAAATATAGTGCTATACAGTACAATCTTGAAGGAGCTAGAAATGGCAAACATTCTTTTCAGGCATGCGTTTTCCAGTTTTTTTGAGGCTATAAAAAAGTCAATGAAATTATCAAAGCGGGGGGGCGTGTAGCAAGGTCTTCACCATCACGGAAAAGATATCCATTTTGTTTAGCGGTTTAAAAAGGTACCTATAGGAACCTTTTTCAATTGCGTCACGAACCAAGTTCCCATCACTGTATGAGGAGATCATAACGATTTGCGTTTCAGATTGTATTGTCTTCCATTTGACTAAAGTTTCGATTCCACCGATCTGCGGCATGTAGATATCCAAAAACGCGAGGTCGATTTTATTGTTGATCCCACTCAGACCCGGCATGTTTATATCCAAAAACGCGAAATCTATTTTATTGTTTTCCGCTTCTTCTATTGCACGTGCGCCGCTTGCAACCAGATGAAGTTCATAGCGCGGATCTCTAATTATTGCACGGAAATATCCTAAAATATCCGGGTCATCATCTGCGACTAAAACCTGAATTTTGTCATTTGGAGGACTCATTTGTTCTGGTTGTTAAAGTTTTTGCCAATTTTATGTCGCAATTGAAAATCGTCTCCAAATTCACTTTCTGTCCGTCTTGAAAAATAAACCGGCATAAAGGTATATCTCATAAAGATCAGTTCGGTACTTTATTCAGATTTTTTATTTGAAGAATCGCGTATTAACCCGCCGATGGCTATCGTAATCACTAAAATTATATGAGATAGGACAGATACCTAGGGAGGGATGATGGCAAGGTCAGCCAGTAATATGCCACGTAAATTTTCTTAACAAAAGTCCAATAGACCTCTCCGGGGAATATGCTGCCGATGAAGGGTGGTCAAGTTTCTTGAGGCCAGGGTAAATTTCGCCAGGGGGAACTGGGATAAGGTGATATCGCTATATAAAACTCTTGGCGCTAGGAGTGGCTGGTATCAGCGCGATTTTAGCAGTTACCTTATCGCTCAGTTTTATTTTGAGAAAGGAGTGTTCGAAGAAGCAATTAGAGAAGTCCAAAACGCACAAAACTATTACGGTGAATTCCATGCACACATTTATCCTAATAGCTTTTATCTGCTTGGGAAAATATACGATAAAAAAGGCGATCCTCAACGCGCCATCCAGAACTATGAGAAATTCCTCGACCTCTGGAAAGACGCCGACGAAGACCCGCCGGATTTGATAGACGCAAAAAAAGAGGTTGGCAAAACTCAAGGAAATGTCAAACAAGGGAAGCTGACTGACCTAGTCTTTCGGCTTCCCAGGCCGAAGGTTTCGCGGGTTCGACCCCCGTCATTCGCTCAACGGGTAGTTTAAATAGTTTCAATCAAAAAGGCTTCTGTAATAGGAAGCCTTTTTTGGTTTGTTAATCGACCTGCTCCGCGTTTGTGGTTGAGAAATCCAGGCTATTTAGCAAAAAGAGGATTCATTTCAATCTTTGCATATCACGGCTCAGTAACCATAGCTGGAAGGTTTTGTTGATGGTGGGCTGAGTGCAATAACCTTTAGAGCACTGTCACTAAAAATAAACTTAGGACAGATCATCTTGAGCATGGTTTTTACATTCATTGAAATATTTGTTAAAGTTTCCATGGTGGTACAATTTGCAGAGATTTTGCCCAGGTATTCATCCGAATCAATTTGTATAATTTGTAAATATTCGGGATTATTCTCTTCGAAGAATTGTTTCATTGATGCTTTGCTGGAATCGAGCTGATCCTGCAATTTTTCATTTATTTGAATTCCTAAAAAAATTGAATTTGCAACGCTCTCCATTATTCCATTCAATTTTTCACCTCAATGTTCTTTTAAAATAATATACTTGGATCAGAATATTTAACCGCTGATGATTGGGCTGGCTCGTTTTGAGATTGCAGGACAATCTGTTGAAATAATGCCTGCAGAACCACATTTTCATAACAGAAACTTCTAACGATGGATTTGGCATTTGGGGATAATCTTTGATATCCCCAATTCATTCTAAAGATAGTTTCCATCTCGGAATTTCTTTGAAAATAGAAAGGTAAATTTACATCAAAGTATGAAATGCTGTCTGCATCTTTTAAGGTATTTGCTTCCGGATTTCCGCCGAACTCGTGACAAATAACCAATTTATTTATTTTGTCAATTATGGTTTGGTTGATGTCATATTTTAACAGCATCTCACAGAGTACTTTTGCACTTTTTCTGGAATGGGCTTTCTTAAACTCGTTATAGTCTGCATAATTCTGGCGCTGGGTCTTCCCTTCCTTAAGACTTCTTTCTATATCGTGTCCCAGTGCTGCAATTTGCAGCGCCATATCCGCTTCAGGTTTTAGTTTTAAAAGCCATTCTCTGGTATTCTTGGAATGTATTGAATCTTCCGGGACTTCCGATTTGGAAATGATCCTTTCAATTTCTGCTTCAATGCTTTCAAACATACTTGGGTCTCAACACGACTAACCTTCGGATAGATTCGACATTAGTGATAATGGCTAAGATTGCTAGTACAAGTAAAATCTGATTGCTCAATGCACCTATGAAGATGAGAAGTAAACGCATATCTCTCCCGATTCTTATTTGAATTTTGCTCGATATATTCTTTCTGAAAAGTGAATCATATTTGTCTGAGGTATAGCTATTCAAAAACGTACCCATGAGGGCAGCAAAACCGACCGTCCAAATCAAAATGTCATGATTCAAGAGCCAATGACCTTGAACCATACCGAAAATAATTAGAGCATCTGCATATCTATCTAAAACGGCATCAAACCAGCCGCCATATTGAGTCTGCTTAAATTTCAATCGCGCAATTTCCCCATCACAACCATCAATGATGGAGGAAAACTGAGCCAAAATGCCACCGATGACTAAATAGAGATACTCTCCGGCACAAAAAAACAAAGCGGCAAAAACGCCAGTTATGAAACTTAGTAATGAAATTCGGTTTGGAGTGATGCGGGTTTTGACAAGAAATGCAGAAATTCTTGTAGAAAAAGGCCTGTTACAGATCTTAGATATTGGACCGTCTGTGTCTTTTGCTAATTGTTCCAGCAATAATGATTTGGCGTTTTTTAAGGCTTTATCGTGATCCACGTCGATCCAGTATTTATCAGAAATATCCAATCCTCTCATTTTACCGGAATTGGCTAAAATTCTGATGGCACCGGAAAGAGCATCGTTGCCGTTGGCAATACTTTCATCAAGTGCATCAAAAATAGCCGGCGTGCATAGAAAGATACCTGTATCAATGCCATTATACTCGCTCAGTTGTTTCTCGATAGCTGTAATTTTACCGTCTCTTATGACCACTTTTGTGGCGTCGTGGACATCCAAATATTTATGATGGTTGCGATCGATACAAAGAAGACATTCATCCCTTTCTAAACTGATTTCTCGCAGCTCGGTCAAAATTTCATAATCAAACAAGTGATCGGCCATTAAGAGGATAAATGAATGCGGCACCAAATCTCTTGCTTTAAGAACGGATATACCATTGCCCTTTTCCCACTCGTCATTTAAAACGTAATCTATTCTTACCCCAAGTTTGTGTCCGTTCCCTAAGTAATTTCTGATCTTTTCGCCATTGTAACCAAGAACAATTAGAAACTTTTTAATACCTGATTTTTTAGTTGTCAAAATGATCCTTTCGATCAGACTTAGTCCCAGCAAAGGTATTAAAGGCTTGGAAACACCGTTATTTTGTTGTCTTCTTCCTCTTCCGGCTGCTAATATTACGGCCATTGTAGGAAATCTGGGTGAATCATCAGCTAGGAAGTTCTCGGCAATTATTTTTACCGAACCAAACCTACCGTCTGTCAAATTTACCTCCAGGTCCTTCTCTAAAAAGTTTAATTCTTTCAAATGTGTTCTCTCTTTCTATAAATTAGAAATCATAATTATCAAACCTTGCGCCTTCCGCGTCAACCTTATCGACAATCGTACTGTCAAGACAAGATGTACTGTTTCGAAGTCACAAACCTAAGATTGGCATTGCGAAAAATCGGGCATCTGATAAATCAGCCAAGCCGAATAATCTCTACCCTCATTTTAAGCTTTGAAAATAATCTTTTTGGTGCGGTCGTTCGTAAAGCGGTGCACGATGGCTTTTGGTAAGGCCGAAGGTAGCCATAGCTTCACTATTATGGCTAGGAACTGCAGGATTGTTTACAATTCCTTTTACAATACGTTTTCCCCACCCCAAAAGCAAGTTATTTTTGAGTCCAGACGCAAAAACACCGGGTCGACTGTATAGTTGCGCTAACATCCGCGAGGTTGTGTATGGAATGTTTGAGGACCCGCATAGGCCGCTTTGCCTTGCATCACCACGGCGGCTTTCTCCGACCGCCGCATGAGGCACAATACTTTAGCGGGCGCCGCTCGCTCACCATCCATTCAGGTCAGGGAGGCGGATTGGGGCTGTCGATACGCTGTCCCGCCAGGGGCGGAGCAACTGTAGTTTTCGCCTCCGATCGCCTGGATAACCTGAGTTCGATTTAAGAAATCGAAGGCCAAAAAATTACAGATACCGTCATTCCGGCAATCTTTAAGCCGGAATCTAGTTGTAATAGCGAGAAGATTCCTGCCTACAATCCGCATGAATGACATTGGACGGATCGTTTTTGGTCTTTGTTCCTCATTTTATTCCTTACACCGAACTGACGTTAGATAGGTATTTAGCTTGAGCTTCAAGGAATCTTTCGAATGTTGTGTAGGGCTAAAGATTCGAGAACCTTTTCGCCTGAGTTGATAAATCATATTAAAGGGTTGCGTATTTTTTTTTTTGTGATTATATTAGTCAGATTTTGTTTAATACTTTCGCATCCAAATTGCACGCCGACAAAATAGATTAAAGGTTTATTTTTTCATGAGGCGTTTATGCCCTTTACTAAGTTTTTGATTGTCAATCTATTAACTCTGGTTCTGTTAGTTGATTCTGGAGTTGCACAGCCTCTGGTACAAAAACTTAATGCGACAGCATCGGTAGATTGGTCCCGGCAGGTAATTCTTACATCGGGAAGCAGCTCGAGCCTGCCACCTGACTCCGATGCTTCTCAACGTATTGCAGCGATAGAACGAGCAAAAGCAGCAGCAGTTGAAAATCTGTTCAAAGCAATCAAAGAACTGCCCCTGGACGCACATTTGAAAGTTAAGCAGGCTTTGGAAAACAAATTGCTATCGACGGTTCATATCAGCCAGGTTGTACAAAAATATACGATTGTGGATACCCGGTCGATGTCTGATATGTCGGTCGAAATTGATGTGGAATTGCCGCTTATCAGCAACCTGTTACCCCTGCTTTTCCCGAAAGATACCCATGATAAGCAGCTAATCATAAGTGATGAGCCTCTATGTCCAATCTGTCTGCAACTCTGGCCTGAAGGTAAAACCGTTCCCGGTGATATAAAGTTGATGGTGCCGAGTGAAGGGCTCACCGCCAATAAAGGGACACCTTTTACCGGTTTGATCATCGATGTACGGGGGTTGAATTTTAAACCGACCCTTAATCCGACGGTTGTAAATTCAGCAAACGAGGAAATCTATAGCCTCAGCTATGTCGATCCTGAGGTTGCTGCAAGACTGGGCATCGTTAATTATCATGATAATTTGCGCCAGGCGTTAAAAAGTGGAAGAGTAGGAAGGGACCCGCTGGTCGTTCGCGGAGTGCAGGTAACCGGCCCGTTGAGTTCAAATATTATTATATCCGCTAATGATGCGATTTTAATTCACGCGGCTGCTAAGACCCGAAATTTTCTAAAAAAATGTAAAGTCATAATTTTGGTCGGTTAGCCTGAAAATTCATAGCCACTAAGACAGTGGCACACAAAGGTATTAGTCCATTAAAGGGTTAGCTCTATTACCCATAATCAAGCAAATAAAAAATTGGGCCTGCAATTCTAATTTCTTTATCTTTTTATTCCTTTGTGACTTGGTATCTTTGTGGCCGGAAGTTTACGAATAATACAGCTTAGTCAGAGTATCTTTTCAAAATGTTTTAGAAGGAGTCTGTGATGAAAAAAGCGGGAGGCTGGATATGTTTGATTGTTTTTTCCGTGTTGTTAATGAGCAGTTGGTCTCAAGCAGGTTCGAAGGATCAGAAAAAGAGAATAAAGAAACGGGTGGCCGTTTTTATTTTTGATGACAAAACCGATAAGAGTTTGCGTTGGTGGAATAAGAAAGGGGTGGGTGAAGGGATTGCTGAGATGCTCACTACAGCCCTGGTTAAAACCGGCCACTACCGGGTCATTGAGCGCCGCCAGTTGGATCAAATTTTAAAAGAGCAGGATCTGGGCGCTTCAGGTATTGTAACGCCGCAGAGCGCTGCCAAGATCGGAAAAGTTCTAGGTGTTGAACTGGCGATTATGGGAGCGGTAACGGAGTTTGGGTATAAGAAAAGCGATACCGGCGGCAGGATAAAAGGAATTGGCCTGGGTTTGCAAAGCCAGTCAGCCACGGTTGGACTCGATTGCCGCCTGGTAAACACAAGCACGGCCGAGATCATTGCTGCTGATAATGTTAGAAAAGAAAAGTCTTCTAAAGGAATCAGAGTATCGACCCGGAACCTTAGTTTTAAAAGCAGAAAATCATTCGACGAATCTTTGGTGGGTAAGGCAGCCAGGGAGGCAGTAAAAGAAGTGATTAAGTTGATTGACAAGAATGCTCCGAATATTCCCTGGCAAGCAAAGATCGTTACCGTGAAAGGCGGTCAGGTTTTTATCAATGCCGGCTCTGTCAGTGGAATTGAGGCTGGAGATGTTTTTGTCATCTACCAAAAGGGAGAAGAATTGGTAGACCCGGATACCGGGTTGTCGCTTGGGAGCATGGACACGAAAGTAGGCACAATCAAAGTGACTAATCCAAATATTGGAGAGGGTAAAGCCTCTCAGTGCTCGATTGTCAATGGCTCCGGGTTTAACCGGGGGGATTTTGTGCGGATGGAGTAGGAGGTGGCGCCTGTTTTTCTCCTGCGATTTCGTTCAGTGTGAAGAAGCATTTTAGAAAGGAGACCATTGGTGTCTCCTTTTTTTATCGCAAAAACTGCTTTTAATTTTTATTTAAATTACATATATTCAGCCTTATTTTTCACGGTTTGAAAACACATGAAAATATTAAATATTGAAAATAACAGCCTGGCCAGAGAGGTTGGGCTGCAAGTTGGCGATAGCGTCGTTAAAATAAATGGCAATCCGGTTCGAGATATCCTTGACTACCGGTTTTTAATTGCCGATGAAGACGTCGAATTGGAAGTAGTTCGTTCCGGCCAAAAAATGTTTTATGAAATCGAAAAAGAGTATGACGACCAGTTGGGCTTAGGTTTCGAAGAAATCCAAATTCGGCATTGCGGCAACGACTGCCCTTTTTGTTTTGTTGACCAGAACCCGGCCGGGATGCGCCAGGCAATGTACTTTCGCGACGAAGATTTTCGCTTGTCGTTTTTATCGGGACATTATGTGACCCTAACCAACCTGTCAAAAAAAGACATGGACCGCATCGTTCGGCAGCGTCTTACCCCGATCTTCGTTTCGGTTCACGCAACTGAACCTGAAATACGAAAGTTTCTTTTCGGAATTGAGCATGATGATCACCTTTTTGAAAAACTGGAATTCCTGACCGGAAATGACATCGAAATTCATACCCAAATAGTGCTCTGTCCTAAAATTAACGATGGCACTGTTTTGAAAAAAACAGTCTGGGATTTGGCGCGATTTTTACCGAATCTCAGATCAGTTTCGATAGTCCCGGTCGGTTTAACAAAACATCGAGGGGGCTTAAAAAAACTAGATCCGGTCACAAACGAATACGCGGCAGAGTACCTTGAAATTGCCAATAATTACGCCGCTGATTTTCTAAAAAGAACGGGAGAACATTTTGTTTATGTCGCCGACGAGTTTTATATCATGGCCGGCCAACCCCTTCCAGCCGCTGAACGGTACGACGGGTTTTATCAAAAAGAAAATGGCGTGGGCATGGTGCGTTACTTACTCGACGAATTTGGGAAGCAAAAAGCCGGTTTCCCCGCAAAATTGCAAAAACCTTTGAAAGCAACGTTCGTAACGGCCACATTGGCCGGTGGATTTATGAAGCAGACGATCCTCCCTGCTTTGGAGAAGGTGAAAAATTTTCGGGCTCAACTCGAAGTTGTTGAAAATCAATTTTATGGCTCAAGTATTCGAATTACCGGTCTCTTAACGGCTCAGGATATTTTTCGTCAGCTTTCGAAACGGGACCTGGGAGATAAAGTCTATCTTCCCGCGAATTGTTTAAAAGATAACTCGATTTTTCTCGATGATTGGACTGTTAAAAAACTAAGCTCAAAATTAAATTGTCCGGTCGAGCCACTGGATGATTTTTTAACCATTTTTAAAAATGGAAACTAAGTAAATGCTGCGACCCCTGGTGGCCATAATCGGTAGACCGAACGTTGGTAAGTCTACTTTATTTAATCGAATTATTGGCAGTAGAGATGCCATCGTCCATGATCGGCCCGGGGTAACCCGCGACCTTAAATATGCCGAAACAGATTGGGCCGGAAAGGATTTCACCCTGATGGACACGGGCGGCTATTTGCCGGGCAGCGAGGATAAAATTGAAAGAGCAGTATTCGGGCAGGTGCAGGACGCAATTCACCAGGCCGATCTGGTGGTGTTTTTACTCGACGCCCAAACAGGCCCGACCGGTTTAGATGAAGAAATCGCTCAACTGTTAAAAAGGAGCGGGTGCGAAGTTTTAGTCACAATTAATAAAGTAGATAAAGAATCTGATGAGGTAAATTGTGCCGAGTTTTACCGCTTAGGCTTAGGGAAGCCGGTTTCCGTTTCAGCGATGCACAGTCGAAAAGTTGGAGACTTCCTGGATGCTGTTATTTCTTGTCCATCGATTTCTAAACCCTCGGCGCCGCCAAAAGACAAACCCCTGATCTCACTGGCAGTGGTGGGGCGTCCTAATGTGGGTAAATCGTCTTTTATCAATGCGCTGTTTGGAGAGGAAAAACTAATCGTCACGGACGTCCCCGGGACCACTCGAGATTCGATTGATACAGTATTTAAATACCATGGTCAGGAATTTTTGCTTATCGATACTGCCGGGCTTAGAAAAAAGGCAAAAGTCAGAGATGCGCTGGAATATTACAGCACGGTGCGAAGTCTGCGCAGTATCCAACGCTGTGATGTTACCATCGTTATTCTTGATGCGACAGCTGGTCTGGAATCCCAGGATATGAGGATTTTGCAGGAGGCAATCAATTTAAACAAGGGAATAATTTTGGCTGTCAATAAGTGGGACTTAATTCAAAAGGAAACGAATACAGCAAAGGAGTACGAGGACGAGGTCAAAGACAACCTGAAGAGTGCTAATTTTTTGCCTATTCTATTTATTTCAGCTTTGACGAAGCAACGCATTTTCAAAGTAATCGATATTGCAAAATCAGTAAATGAAGAACGGGGGAAAACTATTAAAACCGCGGCATTGAATAAATTCCTGATTGAAGCGACTACGCGTTATGCGCCGCCCTCAATGAACCATCGCGAAGTTAAGATTAAATATTGTACCCAGGTAAAGAGCAGTCCCCCCGTATTTTCTTTTTTCGTAAATGAGCCCAAAGCGATTAAAGCTAATTATCGTTCTTATCTTGAAAATCAACTACGACAGAAATTCGGATTTTTCGGCGTTCCGCTTTCTTTGTTGTTTCGCAAAAAATAATAGCGACGCTGACCTTTTTGTTAAAGGTTAGCGTCTTCTTGACCCGGATACAAACGCCAACCTTTCTGGAGAGGATCAGCGTTTCCTAAGAATGAGTAAATGATGAAATCGATCAAAGTCAATACCACCGGTTTTTTATTTCTATTTTTCTCTCTTCTGACCACTGAAATATTTTCGCAACAAATATTCGCGACCCGAACAATAGATTATACCGAACAGCAATTGCAGGGCCTGTTTCTGGGGGCGTTAGCTACATTATCCGAAGATAGAATTCCTTTGGCATACCGTTCACGGGTTGCCGGCGAACCAAAGCTCAAGTGCCCCACTTTTCTTTTACTTGAGGTAAAACGAAACCTTGACTTATTCTCTCCGGATCAGCAATCTATTTTGAAACAAATTTTCATTCGGCCGCAACTTCCTTTGCACTATGTTAAGGCAACGGGCCAATTCAAAATCCACTATGCAACTAGTGGCCGGGATTCCGTTTCCTCGGTCGATAGTAATAACAGTGGCATTCCGGACTTTGTCGAAGAGGTTGCTGCGTCTTTGGAGCGATCATCCCGGATGGCAGTGAATGATTTGGGATACCGGCAACCTCCCGACGACGCCGGTGTGGACGGCCCTGAATATGATGTCTATATTCAGTCTTTAGGGAACGGCGTTTACGGCGAAACATTTGCTGAAGAGGAAGTGACGGAAACGCCGCAGAATGATTTCCGCAGTTATATCAGAATCGATAACGATTTCAACAACGGCCATTTTACCAGTGGGGTTCCGGGGGCTCAGGTGACGATAGCCCATGAATACCTGCATGCCATCCAGTTTGGCTACAGAACTTTCAAGACGAATGACGAAATATTTTATTACGAATTGTCTTCAATATGGATGGAAGATGTGGTTTATGATGACGTTAACGATTATTACCAATACCTACCCGGCTATTTTCAAGCAAGGAATTCTCCCTTTAATCAATTCACCGGTGCTAATCTTGGCGAAGCAATCTGGAATCACTTTCTGGAACAAAAATTTGAAGATCGTGCCCTGCTCCGCCGCCCCTGGGAAATCATGGAATCAGGTGTTCTTGCCATGGAGGCCATTGACCGATCTTTGAGAGAAAGAGGCAGCACCTTTGCGGATGAGCTGGCAGAGTTTGCGGTTTGGAATTACTTTACTGGAAGCCGTGCTGATGCGATTAATTTTTATGAAGAGGGGAGTGCATATCCTGAGGTGACCCTCAACGGGGACTTTGATTTAACCTCAGAAATTTCCGTGAATGATTCCAGCCGGGCCTCAACATTCAGATATTACAAATTTACCACTCTAACTTCCGGCGGAATTGTCATTACCGGGAGCGCTGAAAATGCTGAAAATTGGAGATTCGCTGCGATAATTATAAAACCGGGAAATTCGGTTGATTTTCATGTGTTTAATATTTTAGCAGGCCGGAGTCTCGGTTTTATTCCACAATTCTCAGAAATAATTGTTGTGCCGGTTAATGCCCTCGTCGTAGATGGCGACGATTTGCCGCAGTTGAGCAGGACATTTTTAAACTTTGATTTTAAAATCCAAAGTACCCCTGCAACCGCCAGTGAGCAGGGTATTAAAGATATTTCTCCTAACCCATTTTTCATTCCAAGACATCCCAAGGTAGTCTTTCGTTTTGAACCTGTAAGTTCAAACGTATTTGAAGTAAAAGTACTGACCTCGGATGGGCGAGTCGTTAAAACGGCTAATTTAAGCGACGGCTCGGGTGCTCTTGGATCGGGAGCTTTTTCATGGGATGGGCGAAATGATAAAGGGGAGGCGGTCGCTTCCGGAGTTTACATCTTTCTGCTAAAACAGGATGGTTTTCATCAGTTCAGGAAATTCGCCGTAATCCATGAGTAATTTTGAGTTTACCTTAAAATTTTGAGTTTACCTTAACTATTGACTTTTGTCCTATTTTTTCTTATAATTGAAAGATTTTAAAAATTCCTAAAATTTTCCAGGAGGGATTGTTTTGACCAAAGGAGATATTATAAATATTGTAGCAGAGGGGACCGGGCTCACAAAATTAGAGACCGGTGCGGTTGTGGATGGGTTTCTAGCTACGATAGGCTATGCCTTACAAACTGGCGATTCAGTTACAATCCGCGGGTTTGGTAGCTTTCGTACCGTGCATCGTCGCGCCCGAGTCTCAACAAATCCCAAGACCGGTAAGCCGATGCAGGTCCCGGACAGAATTGCCCCGGTGTTCAAAGCATCGATTGACCTTAAGAAATCAGTAAATAAAAATAAAACGTTTGAATAGATTGGAGGTGAAAAAGTTTGCCCAGCGGTAAGAAAAGAAAGAGACATAAAATAGCAACACATAAAAGAAAAAAAAGGCTTAGAAAAAACCGGCATAAGAAGAAACCAAGGTAAGATAAGATAAATAAATTCAAACCTTTGAACCCCCTCCCGGCATCTGTTTTATTTGGCACAACAATTTTTTTATTGTTTATCGTCGGGTGGGGAGTTATAAGAGTTGTCTAAATGGACCTGCCTTTTATTTTTCACCCAATTTTTAGTTTCACACCGATGACACAACTAAGCTTTGACGATTTCTTAGTTGAAGAAGAGTACCTCACGGTCACAGACCTTACCAAGGAAATCAGGTATCTGCTGGAATCGACCTTTAGAGAGCTTTGGGTCGAGGGTGAGATTTCTAATTTCAATCACCATTCCAGCGGGCATATGTATTTTTCTTTGAAAGACGAAAATGCACAGATTTCATGTGCCATGTGGAGACGGCGAAATCAGGAGCTCTTTTTCACGCCTCGGGATGGCATGAAAGTCGTCGTGAACGCCCGGGTGACTGTTTATGAAAAGCGTGGGAACTACCAGCTCGATGTGCTGCAAATAAAACCTGCAGGATTAGGTGAGTTACAATTGGCTTTCGAGGAGCTCAAAAACCGGCTTCGCGGTGAGGGCTTATTTGCTGACGAATATAAGCAACCGATTCCACTTTACCCGGAGCGAATTGGAATTGTTACGTCGCCAACCGGAGCGGCAATCAAAGATTTAGTAACCGTTCTGCGCCGGCGTTTCCCCGCAATTCAGATTGTTTTAAATTCGGTACGGGTGCAAGGTGAGAGTGCCGCAGCGGAAATTGCTCAGGCCATTGATGAATTTAACGAATACGGTAAGATCGATGTTTTAATCGTCGGGCGCGGCGGTGGGTCACTGGAGGACCTGTGGGCCTTTAATGAGGAAAGTGTGGCACGAGCGGTTTTCCGCTCACAGATTCCGGTGGTCTCCGCAGTTGGACACGAAGCTGATTTTTGCATCTGTGATTTTGTGGCGGATTTGCGGGCGCCCACGCCTTCTGCGGCGGCAGAGCTGGTTGTTCAGAATAGGGATGGCATAGCAGCAAGACTTAATCAAATGCTCGAGTTCATGTCAGGTTCTATTTTGGATAGAATAAAATACCAAAGAGAAAAAATCCAATACATTAAAAACAGTTACGCTTTTCGCCAGCCCGAGGATTTAGTCGTTCAGTACCATCAACGATTGGACGATATCAGCCGAAATTTAAGAAAATCAATGAGCCATAAAATTGATTTAAACGAGCAAATGCTTAATGGTTTGAGTAAAAGGCTAGCCCTGCTTGAACACAATAATGTCCTTAAACGCGGCTACAGTTTCACCTTTCGCTGCTCCGATGGTAAGCTCATCTCCAGGGCCAATGAACTGAATAAAAAAGATGAAATTGAGATTAAGTTTTATCAGGGCAAAGTCTTTGGAACTGTGAATGAGGTGGAAGGTTGAAAAATATTTTGCGAAAATGTTAATTAAGGATTGAATGCCCAAGAAAACCTTTGAACAAGCCATTAAGCGATTGGAAGAGATCGTTGCCGAATTAGAGGAGGGAAATTTACCTCTCGAGGAATCGCTCAAGATTTATGAAGAAGGTGTGGAGTTAACCAGGTTTTGTTCAATCAAACTCAACGAAACCGAGGATAAGATCAAAACGCTGGTGAAAACCGGCGCTGATTTCAAATTGAAATCTGCTGATATTTAAAATACCTGCTTGGCCATTAGTTTTTGGCCTTCGTTTTTAATTCGTGAGATTTAGCTGGTCAGTATCATTTCGCCTGCGAGGGTGATTTCGATAACTATTTGTCACGGATTGATTTTTTTAGCTAAAAAAATCGCCGAAAGCCAATCCCTATTCAGGTGTTACTTAAACAGGCACAGAGAGTACAAAGAATACATCAACAGGAAAATGATTTTAGGACTTACAGGAAATACCGATAAGGCGAGTGTCAAACCGTTCGTTAGCAAATTTATTAAATGGCTTCAGAAAGTTGGGGCAGATTTTATAATAGAGAGTGAACTCGCCGACCACTTAAGCCTGCCAAATGAGTCCAACCGTCGCTTCGATCTAAAGAGCTTTTGCGAAAAATGTCAAATGGTGATTTCGTTTGGCGGTGACGGAACCATCCTTTCCACGGCCCGCGCTATCGGAGATTCGGGGGTGCCAATTTTGGGGGTGAAAATGGGCGGGATGGGCTTCCTGGCTGAAGTAACTCCTGATGAACTTTACGCCAGTATGGAAGGCATCTTAAAGGGAAACTATCAAATCGTTAAAAGAATGGTCCTTAAAGCTGAGGTTGAGGGAGAAAAAGACAATCAGTACCATGCATTAAACGATCTGGTTTTTGATAAAGGCGCCGTCTCCCGGGTCATACATATCAAGACGTTTATCGACGATGAGTTCTTGAATACATATATTTCTGATGGTTTAATAATCTCGACGCCAACGGGTTCCACTGCTTATTCGCTGGCCGCCGGCGGGCCTATTTTACTGCCCTCAATGAATGCGATAATTATCAACCCGATTAGTCCTCATACATTGGGAGCCAGGCCGGTGGTGATACCTGACGACAAAGTGGTTAAAATTAAGATTGAATACGCCCCCGAAAATGTATTATTAAGCGCGGACGGCCAGGTTGGTAAAAAGTTAAAACAAGGACAGACTGCCACAATTCGAAAGGCGGATTATCAAGTTAAATTAGTTTCCTATCGCGGGCGTAGTTTTTATGATGTGCTGCGAGCAAAACTCAACTGGGGTGAGGATATTCGTGAAAGTTTGGATACAAAAGCGGCGACTCGAAAGAGCCGAAATCGCTTGACTTCCTAACCTAAAATCAATATATTCTTCCTGTTTTTAGACCTTCATTTGCCCACCGATTGTTGCTTTCTCAACAATTTTAATGTTTTGGGAATAGAGTAAAGCTGGGTTCGGTTGTAATTTGCTTAGTTGCAATTAATTAAAACTAACAAAAGGTTAATACAAGTAAATGTCTGGAAGTGAAATTGCGTTGCTTGCATTTTACGGTGTGGGGATTTTTATATTAGCCCTTTTCGGAATCCATAAATATTTTTTGTTATATTTGTATTGGAAGTACAAGAAACACCCCATATTTAAACCGGGCAAATTCGAGTCCCTTCCCAAAGTTACAGTACAATTACCAATTTATAATGAAAAATATGTTATCGAAAGACTTATAACCACTGTTTGCAAACTGGACTATCCCAACCATCTGCTGGAAATTCAGGTACTGGACGATTCTACAGATGAAACTCGGAATATGGCCAGGAATTTGGCTCAAGAGTTTAGAAAGCGTGGCGTTGATATCAAACACATTCACCGCAGTAACCGAATCGGTTTTAAAGCTGGCGCGCTTGCGGCAGGATTAAAAAGAGCAACGGGAGATTTTGTCGCCATTTTTGACGCTGATTTCGTGCCAAAACCAGATTTCCTCAAGAAAACCGTCCCCTACTTTGTTAACGAAAAAATCGGCATGGTTCAAGCACGATGGGGACATATCAACCAGAATTACTCGCTCCTTACTCAGATTCAATCTGTCTTTTTAGATGGGCATTTCATTATTGAGCACACGGCGCGCAATCGGTCCGGCAGATTTTTTAACTTCAATGGAACTGCGGGGATTTGGCGGAAGAAGGCTATCGAATCCGCCGGTGGCTGGCAGCATGATACTCTTACAGAAGATCTGGATCTAAGCTATCGGGCGCAACTTAACGGTTGGAAGTTTGTCTACGTGCCGGATGTCATTGCGCCCGCTGAACTTCCCGTTCAAATGGATGCCTATAAACTTCAGCAGCACCGTTGGGCCAAAGGCTCAGTGCAAACTGCGAAAAAATTGTTACCAAGAATTGTGAAAAGCGATTTGCCTCTTAAAGTCAAATGGGAAGCCTGCATTCATCTGGTTGGTAATTTCAGTTATTTACTTATGACCATCCCGGCGATTTTTATCGTACCGATTTCCATTATGCTGTTTAACTTTAAGATGTATCAATTCTTACCGATTTATTTATTGCTTTTCTTTTCCGCTACTGTTTCGGTTTTTGTGTTTTACCTCGTTTGTCAACGGGAAATTTATCCGGATTGGCGACGAAGGATAAAATATATTCCAGCCACAATTGCTTTCGCCATCGGACTTTCGCTCAATAACAGTAAAGCAGTCCTCGAAGCTCTTTTTAATGTTAAAACCGATTTCAAGCGCACCCCCAAATATAGGATTGAATCTAAAAACGACGGTTGGAAAAACAAGGTTTATAGCACTGACAAGAATTTTCTTCCATTTTTGGAAATGCTGCTTGGGCTTTATTTTACTGCTAGTATTGTTTACGCACTGATTAATAAAGTTTATATGTCGATCCCGTTTTTTGCACTATTCCAGTTTGGTTTTTTGTATATTGCCTCCCTCTCTTTCCTGCAGATGTACAAAGAGCGGAAAGAAAATAAAAAGGCGTCGCTGCTGAACTGGATAGCGCCTCAGCCACTATCACCCGAGTCTGGAGTTCCTCCTGCTGTTGAGACTACAGCATTGTCAGCAGAAAAATAACGAAATAATTAAGTTAAAATGTTATATGATTTTAAGGAGCTTTAAATATGTCAAAACCAATAACATTCACAGATGATAATTTTGATTCAGAGGTCATAAGTTCTGATTTACCTGTTTTAGTTGATTTTTGGGCTGAATGGTGCGGTCCCTGTAAAATGATTGCTCCTTCGGTTGAGGAATTAGCCGGTGAATTTGAAGGTCGGGCAAAAGTCGGCAAGCTGGATGTTGATAATAATCAAGTTACAGCGGGCAAATATGGAGTCCGTAGCATCCCTTCTCTACTAATTTTCAAGGGTGGAGAAGTGGTCGATCAAATTGTCGGTGCCGTTCCCAAAAACCAGCTTCAATCGAAACTAGAAGCTGCCCTTTAAGTAAATTTAAACAAAATTTTCAAGGCACTTGATTTAGTCAGGTGCCTTATTTTTTTTTGCCAAAAAGATCAACCAAATGAAATACGATGTCCTCATCACTGGCGGTGGGCCGGCCGGTTTGTCCGCAGCTTTCACTGCTGCGAAGTCTGGTGCAAAAGTAGCAGTATTTGAAAAAAGTAAGGAAATCGGCTACCCGGTTCATACCAGCGGTGGCAGCTGGATCGATGAACTTAAGGCGTTAGATATACCCGGGCGATTTATGCACCCCATACATGAAGGGATTTTTGCCTCAACGAACGAAAAAGCTGTCTTTAGATTCGATACTCCTCCGAGCTGTATTTTAGATATTCGCGGTTTGTACCAATACTTGGCCGAAATCGCTGCGGCCGAGGGTGCTGAAATTTTTGTTGATTCCACTGTTGTCGGCCTGCACTATGACGCGAAACGAATAAGCGGTTTAAAAGTCCGCAACAAAGCACGTGAACGTCTGTTCGAGGCACCTTTAGTGATCGATGCCAGTGGCGTTGCAAGTGTGATTGCCCGTAAAGTTGGCCTGTCGAATGGCTTTGCTAAGTTAGGTGTGGGTGCAGAATATGATTTGTTTGCACCGCATTGGCCACAAGACAGGGTGGCTTTCCTTTTTGGCAATCAAGTTGCACCTGCGGGATATGCCTGGATTTTTCCACACCCAAACCAGAGAATTCGTTTGGGAGTCGGTGTTATAAATTCGGAGAATAAAATCGATCCCCGGAGATATTTAGACAAGCTTCTTAATAACCCTGTTTTGTTTAAACAGGAACTTTCTGACGTCAGCCAAATAGAATATCACACCGGTTTGATCCCGAGCGAAATCTATCTGAAAAAAACCGTGACTGACGGTGTTTTGGTGGTTGGAGACGCCGGTGGATTAATTTCTACTTTGCTGGGCGAAGGCATACGTTTTGCAATTGATATCGGCCGTATGGCCGGAAGAGTGGCTGGGGAAGCGGTTCAAAAACAACGATTTGAGACCAGGTTTCTCAGCAAATACGAGGCATTGTGGAAAAAGAAATACAAGCGGGTCTTTCAAGTAGGTGAATTCGTAAACAAACGGTTGGTGAGTTATTCGGATGAGCAATGGGATGCCCGAATTAAGGTTTTGGCTAAATTGGACAGCGCACTCATCCCAATCTTTTTAAAGGGTAAATTTAGTTTCAAATTATTGCTTAGGATGTCACATTCAGTTCCAGGTTTGTTTAGGAAGACAGCCCTGACTGCCTTAAAATCTATTTTGAAAAATACTTGATTTTGATAAAAGGAATTCATTATCTTAACTATAAGTCTTACCCAATATCATTTTTGAATGAGAATTACAAAGATAATTTTGCCATTGTTGGTTAGCCGGGTGAATGTAACCAGCAGTGGCATTTTTGTGCCGGATATTTCTGGTTAAAGGGGAGAAACGTAAATGTTTGCAGTAATAATGGCCGGCGGGTTAGGGACGAGATTTTGGCCCAAAAGCCGTGAAAAACATCCCAAGCAGCTTTTAAATATTTATGGGAAAAAAACGTTAATCCAGAATACAGTCGATAGATTAAGGCCATTAGTTCCTGCCGAACGTCTGTTTGTGGTTTCTACTCGAAGTCAATTGCAAGAAATTAGAACCCAACTACCCTGGATCCCCAAAAATAATTATATCATCGAGCCAAAAGGCAAAAACACAGCTCCATGTATCGGACTCTCGGCATTGTTTCTGGAACGACTGGATCCCGAGAGCGTCATGGTTGTCCTGCCTGCAGATCATCTTATAGCGAACAATAGTTTGTTTCACAAGACGATAAAGGTGGGGGCCAAAATTGCAGCTGAAAGAGGCAGCCTGGTCACCATTGGCATCAAACCTACTTACCCGGCCACGGGATATGGTTATGTTCAATTTAACGAAACACTCGAAAATGTTAACGGCGTGCAACTGCTGAAGGTAAAAACCTTTGCTGAAAAACCGAATTTTGAAACTGCCAAAAGATTTATAAAGAGCGGAGACTTCCTTTGGAACAGCGGTATATTTATTTGGAAAACTCAAACCATTCTTAAAGAAATTGAGGAAAACATCCCGCATTTGTACGACGGGCTTTTGGAGATAAAAAAAGTATTGGGAACACCCAAACAAGACGAAACCATCGAGCGGGTTTATTGCCAGATCAAAAATATTTCGATTGATTACGGGGTCATGGAACATGCCAAAGATGTTGCCGTGTTGAAAGGGGAGTTTGAATGGAATGATCTGGGATCCTGGGATGAGGTCTACAAGCTTCATAAAAAGGATAAAGATGAAAACGTGCTCATTGGGCAACATATTGTTAAAGACAGTAAGGGCTGTTTTATTGATTCCCCTGACAAATGCGTTGCCATAGTTGGGCTCGATAATATCATGTTGGTTGAAACCGAAGACGCCATTCTTATTTGCCCACGAGATCGCGCTCAAGATGTCAAGTATGTTGTTGAAATTGCAAAAAGAAAAAACATGACTAAATATCTGTGAGGTACGGCAAATGCATGATGACGAGGTACTACAAAGCTTCGAGAAACTCTTGACCGATTTAGAAGTTGAGCTGCGATACGAAAAAGGTGACTTTCGAGGAGGCATCTGCCGATTCAAGGAGAAAAAGCAATTCATCCTCAACAAGAATCTTAACGCCAACCAAAAGATTATGATTATGGCAAATGAGCTTAAATCAAATTTTGATTTAGATAATCTATATCTGGTCCCTGCTTTAAGAGAGGTTATCGGAAATGCAGATAGTTTGGGGCAATAAAAAACACACGAAAGAGGGAAAAGATATTAAGATGGAAACAAAAGACCTGTTAGATTACTTTAGCGAAGATCTTTTTATTTCGCAAATGAAAGCCTCGACAAAAGACGCATCACTGGATGAATTGGCGAGTTTGTTTGTTAAATCTAAAATAATCAGAAAGAAAAGCATCGTTCTCGAAATGCTGCAAAAAAGAGAAACGCTGGGCAGCACAGGCATTGGCAAGGGAGTGGCCATTCCGCACGGAAGGACTACCGCTGCCATGGACGTCAAAATTGCTTTTGGAAAATCCGAGCAGGGAATGGACTTTGATTCCATCGATAATAAACCGGTTAATCTTGTTTTCATGGTTTTAGCACCGCCTCACGATGAAAATAATCGTTACCTGCCCATCTTAGGTAAATTGGTCGAAGTTTTGAGCGGCGTTAAAAATAGAAACAAGCTGAAGAAAGTGGAGACTTTTGATGAATTCATTCAGGTTTTCAATGGAGTTGATTAGATGCTTAAACATTTAGAATTACTGGTCGCTCTACAAGACCTTGATGTTATGATAACCGATATCGACGAAGTTAAACAAATCGGTTTCAAGGTTGGCGGAAAAGAAAAACTTAAGGAAGCGCGGAGCCAGTTGGCCGAGAAGTTGAGTAAACCCCTGCTTTATAATTATGAAAATTTACGAAAAAGGTATAAACGGGCAATCATACCGGTTAAGGACGATATTTGTTTGGGGTGCTTTATGCGAATTCCTACGTCACTTATTACCCGGGGCCGTAGTGATCAAGATGTTATCAATTGCGAAGGGTGTGGCAGGGTACTTTATTGGTATGATTAATCAATCTTCTTTTCGTACATTGCATATTTCTTGTAAACTTTAGCGCCAATTCCTTCCAGCGCCCGGTTCATCAAAACATTATCTTCCAAAATCCAGGAAAACTCTCCCGAAGAATATCCCTTGCGGGTTCCCCGCACATAAGTCTCATAGTAAAATGCAGGTGCAAGGCCGCGTTTTTTTTGAAACTTATGACGAACTCCCAGTGTGATAACCCGCACCGCTGTGATCTTCTTTTTGTTCAATAAGAGCTTGAAAATTCCAAATGGAAATAATCGGCCGTTGATCTCTTTCAGTATTTGATTGTAATCTGGCAGTGCAAGTGAGAATCCCGCGGGCTCGCCGTCAACTTCGGCAATGAAGACAATATCGGGATCGAGCACAGGTTTCAAATCCCTGGCCATGTGCAGGAATTCGGCTTTCTCCATCGGAACAAACCCCCAATTGCTCTCCCAGGCATCATTATAAATTCCTTGCACTATTGCTATCTCATTTTTAAAATCTTTCATGTTTATGTTTCGGAGACGAATGCGTTTATCTTGCAAAGTCTTTTTTGCAAATTTAACAAATCGTTCAGGCATTGGCGTGTCCTGATGAAGATAATACGCATAAAATTCTTTAACTTTATCCAGAGCAGACTCTTTCATAAAATTAAGATAGTATTTTGGATTGTATGTCATCATAATCACCGGGCTTGAATCAAACCCGTCGGTAAGAAAGCCGCAGGTGTCGTTCGTGGTAAAATTCGTAGGACCGCGAAGAGAGGTCATGCCTTTTTCTTTAACCCAGGATTCTGCTGAGTCTAATAGTTTTTTTGCGGCTTCCGGTTCATCCAGAGATTCAAAGAATCCAAAGAACCCCATTTTTTCATTATGAGTCTTGTTGTGATTGTTATTTAGAATCGCAGCGATTCGGCCGACTACT
>SMVB01281052.1_pt1 | contig 32021 bp, 34 predicted proteins | sample 2456461 | NCBI WGS metagenome assembly SMVB01 (sample SAMN11095934, study PRJNA526329) | marine sediment metagenome | biome: Marine sediment; feature: Surficial sediment; material: Deep marine sediment; isolation source: Hadal surficial sediment | place: Pacific Ocean | collected 2014-05 | depth... | reverse complement strand
TTTCAGGTGTTCAAGTGAGTCCTGAAATCAGATCGCCTCTTCACCCCGTTCTCCCGTTCTGATTCGAATGACCTCCTGCAAATCCAACACAAAAATTTTGCCATCACCAATTTTTCCTGTCTGGGCGGCTTGCATAATGACGTTGATGGTGTCATCGAGCTGGTCATCCGAGACAACTATCTCCAGTTTGGTTTTCGGGAGAAAGTCCACGGTGTACTCCGCTCCCCGATACAATTCGGTGTGTCCTTTTTGCCGGCCAAAACCTTTAACCTCGATCACGGTTATGCCCTTGACGCCTATTTCGTTGAGCTTGTCTTTGACGTCATCTAATTTGAAGGGTTTTATAATCGCTTCAATTTTTTTCATGCAAGAGTTCTCCGTCCGATATAATATTTTTGGCTCTTAAAAAAAACCGGATCGGGGATCCCCCTCCTGACCCGGCAACACTCAACACAGGTTGCTGATATGGCTTTGAAGAAGTCGTGATTTTAAGTTTGCCGGAGCCAACAGACGCCCTACGGCGTAATATTCTTCGCCACTTTGGCACTACTCTTTTCAATTTCTGTACCATTTTTGAATGCATCTCAATTTCGACCTGTAAAGCTTCAAAAATGATTGAAAGAATTAGGTTTATGGCCTATGAAAAATTTTGGAGGGCAGGGTGAGAAGAACTGGCGGCGACAGAAATTGCTTTTAAAAAGGGCAAAACCGGAAATAAGTGCGATAAAAGTCCCCAATTAATTCAAGAAAAAATGGAAATTTACCGTGATAATATGACAAGGGCCTATATTGAAAGTTGATTCAGCAAAAATAAAAGTGTTAGGTACTTGAGCAGGCCAAAAGCCGGATGTTTGAGTCTTCGTTATTTTATATAACTTGTTGAAAAATAAGTATATTATTTGTTTTTATTGGCTTTAAGTGGCGTTTTTGATTTGGCTCTTTTGCGTCCTTGCTTAATTGGGTAAACCAGTCTGTGCCACTTTTCGGCTGGATGGTTGCAGGTTTCTCTAAAGTTACTGTTTTTAAATGCCGTATTCAAAACAGACCACAGGAGAGTCGAGATGGCGGAAGAACAAACATTGGCACCGGAAGCTCCGGAACACCTGCCGCAAGCCAGGCCAGTTAGAGGCTTTTTGCTTTTTATACTGGTTTTATTGATTGCTGGGGCCGGCGGGTATTGGGCTTACTCAAATTTTTTTCAGGCAAAGCCGGTGCCCAATTTAGTGACAGGTGAGAAGGCCCGGGTGGCGGTTTCCCCGCAGGCTCGGCATAGCGCGGGAGTGATGGCTCCCTTGGCGCCTTTTCTTGTTAATTTGGCGAAAAGTAAAGGCAAACGTTTTTTAAAGGTGACTCTGACCCTCGAGTTGAGCAATTCCGAAGTGAAGATGGAGGTGAATGAAAACCTTAAAAAGATTCTGGACTCCATTTTAATTCTATTGAGCAGTAAAACTTTCGAGCAAGTCATATCGGTTCAGGGAAAATTTCGCCTCAAGGATGAAATCACCACCCGGGTCAACCGTTTTTTGGTTCTGGGGCATGTCAGGAATGTATATTTTTCTGAATTTATCATCCAATGATTTATAATTTTAGAGGTCCAACCAAAACGTATTTATTGGATCATTCCCAACGGTTGCGGAAATTATGAACGAAATACTGACTCAAAATGAAGTGGATGCCTTGTTGCGGGGGGTCAGCGATGGCAAGGTGAAAACGGAGACCGATTTTCCTGAAGAAGAAGAGGAAAGTGGGGCCATTGCTTATGATTTGACCAGTCAGGAAAAAATAATTCGAGGGCGTTTGCCGACTCTGGAAATTATCAACCAAATGTTCTCGCGTTTGTTTCGCAACTCGTTTTCCAGTCTCATGAGGAAATCCGCGGATGTCAGCGCGGCCTCGAGCGACTCCCTCAAGTTCGGGGAGTTTTTAAGATCCCTGCCCGTGCCGTCCAGCCTTCACGTATTTCGGATGGAACCTCTGCGCGGGTTTGGCTTGATGGTGGTCGAAAGCCGGCTGGTGTTTGCTCTGGTCGACAATTTTTTTGGCGGGTCCGGAAATTCGGACATCAAGTTTGGGGATCGGGATTTCAGCGCCATTGAAATTCGTATGACCAAGAAGGTGGTGGAAACGGCCCTGCAGGATTGGGAAAAAGCCTGGAAGCCGGTGCATGCGGTGACCTGTAATTATGTGCGTTCGGAAGTGAACCCGCAGTTTGCGGCGATCGTTCCTCCTACAGATGTGGTGCTGGTCATCGGGTTTGATATTGAGATGGAAAACTGTTCGGGGGCCATTACCATTTGTATCCCTTATGCGACCATTGAACCCATCGTTTCCAAGTTGAAGGCTAATTTCCAAAGTGAGAGGATGGAGGCGGACCAGGTCTGGATTAAGAGATTGCGGGGCGAATTGTTGCGGACCGAGGTTGAAATGGTGGCCGAGCTTGGAAAAACCGCAATGACTCCTAAAGAGCTAATGAAATTAAAAGTGGGTGATACTTTAATGCTGGGGAACGACGTTTCCGATCCTCTCAAGATTAAAATTGAAGGCATCCCAAAATTCCTTGGGTTTTCCGGGGTGTCCCGGGGAATGAAGGCGATTCAAATTACTGAAGTATTGGAAAGGGAAGGTTAAGCGTATGGCAGAATCGGATGCAAACGATTTGGATGCTTTGGAAGATATTGATAACCTGGAAGAGATCGAACCTAAAGCGGGCGCCCCCGATAGTTCAAAAGGTGCCACTTCGGAAAGGATCTCCGGAATGCAGGAATCTGTGAATTTGGATCTCATTCTGGACATTCCACTCAATGTTACCGTCGAGCTGGGCCGCAACAAGATGTTGATCAACGACCTGTTACAACTGGGCCAGGGGTCTGTTATTGAACTGACCAAGCTGGTCGGTGAGCCGCTCGAAGTCATGGTCAACAACCGGCTGGTGGCGCGGGGGGAAGTGGTGGTTATCAATGAAAAGTTTGGAGTGCGGCTGACGGATATTGTTTCGCCGTTGGAACGTGTCCAATCGCTGTCCTGAGAAAAAATCCGTAACCATACTTTCGCCCCTAATTATGGGGGCTGGAGTAGGGCGCAGGCCCTGATTTTCCGCACTCGCCTGCGAGTAAAGAGATGCCCTGGGTTTGGGCTCCCCGTTTTGCACGATTTATAACTCCCTCCTTTTATTTTATTTTTGGATCGATCTCCCGCAGTATTTTTTGGGTCAGCCCCTGGAATCTTTTGACTTATCGCCTTTGGAGCGGGTTCGGTACGGCCTTTGCATTTTCATGAATTGTAAGCTTGGCGTTAGGTTTTTGACGCCGATGCAATCCGCAACGCACAGGATTCAAATCATGAATAATTTCATTAGGCCTTTGTTTTTGGCGGTTTTGGTCTGCGCTCTCTGGGCGCCGCCAGGTATCTCTGGTCCCGTTCATCCCGATTACAACTTTCTGGAAGAGGTTGATGTCAAAAAACTCCCCGGCGATTTGGTCATCCGTCTGAAGTTTAAAAGCTCTGAGATTGCCTACCTCTCCCCAAAGTTTTTCAATAAAACAGTGGAAATCGACTTCCCCGGTTCCCGTCTGGTATCTGAATCAAATTATTTTCCCACCCAGGATTCGGACATCTATCAAGTTTATATCTCACAAATTGACTCCGGGTTGATAAGGCTTCGGTTACTGCTCTCGCAAAAAATGGTCGGGATCGAGGATCAACTGAGGATCGAAAACGATGGCAGGTATTTGGAGATTCATGTCGGCAAAAATAGAGGAGACACTCTTGAAAGTCTTCTTGCCCGTGCCACCCGTCTGCAATTGACAGAACAACCTGAGGTGGCAAAAGATTTTGCAGAACAATCCAGGTCTCCCGCTGAATCGGTAAAACCCGTGGCGCCTGAGGTTATTTCAAATGGGGGTTTCTTGTCTCCTTCCAAGCCAGTAAAACGCGATCCCCTGCTGTTGTCGCAAATTGTGGGAAAGGGCTTGCAGGGCGCACGCAACGCGATTGCAGACGATGGGCTGGAGATAAGAAATGAAGCGGGTTTGTTCCAAAATAGCAAGGTGCGTGAAACGGATTCGCCAGATATGGTGGCGTCCAGTTGGAGAATGTTTTATACCCTGATTTTTGTTCTGGCGGCGATGTTCTTTTTATTCTATCTCTTTAAGAAATTTGTTTGGAAAAATGGTGGGCTGGGAGGAAGCGGTAAATCGGTCAAAGTTTTATCGACCGGGTTTCTCGGCCCCAAAAAGAGCCTGGCTCTGGTGGAGATTCCCGGGGAAATTCTGGTTTTAGGAATTGCCGATGGTCATATTTCTCTCCTGTCCAATATCAGGGATGAAGAAAAAATCGCCATGATCAAAGGGGTTGAGGATAAAAAACCAAAAGGGATCAACAAGCATGATGAGAATCTTTCCAATGAGCCGCAATCGAAAAACATTGATGGCGGAGTGGATGTTTATACCCGGCGATTGGTGAAAAACAAAAGTTCCCACCGTTTTTCGGAACATTTACGGCGGTCGTCACATCGGCAGGCCACGCAGGATCATACTTTGCAAGGGGTCACTTCCATGATACGGGATAATCTGGGAAAGATTGAAACGGTATGATTAAAAGCAATATTGCATCGCGGACTTTTATCTTTGGATTCGTCACGGCTTTCATCCTCCTGGCGGTGATGGCGTCGGATGCTTGGGCCATCACTCTTCCCAATGTTCAATTTGGGATGGATAACATGGACGAGACGGAAACGATGTCCACGGCGTTGCAGATACTTTTTCTTTTGACGGTTTTGACCTTGGCGCCGTCTATATTGATTCTAACGACATCATTTTCCAGAATTATTATCGTTTTGTCTTTCCTGCGGCAGGCCATGGGAACCCAGCAAACGCCGCCGACCCAGGTCCTGATTGGCCTGGCCCTGTTCCTCACTTTTTTTGTGATGAGTCCTGTTATCAGTGAAATCAATGAAACCGCTTTTCAGCCTTATATGAACGAGGAAATATCGCAGAGTGAGGCGTTTGGAATAGCTCAGGCACCCATCAAACGATTTATGTTGAAACAAACCCGGGAGAAAGACCTGGCTTTGTTCGTCAATATTTCTCATCAGGAACCCCCCACCACGGAAGATGAAATCGGGTTGAATGTCGTGATACCGGCATTTGTTATCAGCGAATTAAAAACGGCTTTTCAGATAGGGTTTTTAATTTATATTCCTTTTTTGATTCTGGATATGGTGGTGGCCAGTATTTTACTTTCGATGGGTATGATGATGTTGCCTCCTGTTTTGATTTCCTTGCCGTTCAAACTGATGTTGTTCGTCATGGTCGATGGCTGGCACCTGACAGTTGGCTCCCTGGTGAGAAGTTTTTATTGAGGCCTATGCGATGACCGAACAATTCATAGTGGACTTTGCGTTGGATGCCATCAAAACGACCCTTTTGGTATCCGCCCCCATGCTCGTGTTTGGTTTGGTCACGGGCCTTGTGGTATCAATTTTCCAGGCCGTCACCTCCATTCAGGAGTTGACCTTGACCTTCATTCCGAAGATACTCGCCGTTTTTTTTGCGTTGTTCCTGTTTTTCCCCTGGTTGATGAAAATAATGTTGTCCTTCACGAGAAATATCCTGGTTAATTTCCCCACCTACATTGGGTGATGGAATTATTCAATTTTTCCAACGGAGAATTTGAACGGTTCCTGTATGTTTTTTTTCGAGTAGGCGCCTTCTTTGTTTTTGTCCCCATCTTCGGAAGTCGTCAGTTCCCCGTCCGAATGAAAATCGGATTGGCCCTCCTTTTGAGTTTATTGACCTACCCGCTGATCTCCGGATTGCCTTTGCCGCAATCCAAAGGCGGATTGGATCTGACAGTTTATCTTTTTTCCGAGACTCTGGTCGGCCTGACATTGGCGTTTGCCACGCGAATGATTTTTACAGCGGTGCAAGTGGCGGGAACCGTCGTAGATTTTCAAATGGGATTTGGCGTGGTCAACGTAATTGATCCACAGACTGAAACCCAGGTATCTATCACGGCGCAATTTCAAAATATTTTTGCGATTTTGATTTATTTGGCTTTGAACGCCCATCATTTGACCATTTACTCAATCGTAGAGAGTTTCCAGCTCATCAACCCCACGCAGTTCAATTTTACGGAAAATACGATGGGATTCATTCTTAAAATGTTTGCCACCACATTTATTGTTGCGGTCAAAATCGCCGCCCCCATCATGGCCATTTTGTTTCTCATCAGTGTCGGTTTGGGGCTGGTGGCGCGTACGGTTCCTCAGATGAATGTATTTATCGTAGGGTTCCCCCTCCAGATTGGGGTGGGTTTGGTTATGATCGGTCTCACGATGACTTATTTTGGTCTCGTAGTTAAACAGCAAATCAGCGAGCTTCCTTTTTGGTTGATGGGGCTGATGCGTACCTTGTGACCCTGGATAATTTAACAAGCGTGAATCATTGGTATGGACGAAGAAGATAAAGATCAAAAAACTGAAGAGGCGTCAGCCAAGCGTATTTTAGATGCGGAGGAAAAAGGAAACTTTGCCCACAGCCGTGAGTTGACTTCGGCATTTGTTCTGCTGATGGCGATCCTTTCATTTGCCATCGCGGGAGCATTCAGCACCAAGCATATGATGGCAACCTGGAACCACCTGTTCAGTCAATCCCATGCCATTCCATTTGAGATTAGCGACCTGCGTGAGCTACTGGGGTGGGTCATGAAGAATATCTTTATTATTTTGAGTCCGATTCTTTTATCCATCATGCTTGGCGGCATTATGGCGAACTTGATTCAAACTGGAGGTTTAAAGTTTTCCCTGCATCCGTTGATACCCAAGTTTCACAAGCTGAATCCTATAGTTGGGTTTAAAAGGATTTTTTCCTGGAACTCTTTGATGGAGTTGTTCAAGTCACTATTTAAAATTACCCTGATTTCCCTCATTGCTTTTTTTGTCATTAAAAGCCACCTGGGTGAATTGCCGGCCATGATGGATATGGACGTGGGGCCCACTCTTGTCTTCATGGGAAAAATGAGTTTGGAAATTCTGATATGGGTTCTGCTGGCGATGATTTTTCTCGCCGTCGTGGATTACATCTTTCAGCGATTCACTTATCTCAAAAATCTCCGAATGACCAAACAGCAGGTGAAGGATGAAAGGAAGGACACCGAAGGAAACCCGCAAATCAAACAGCGGGTACGCAGTGTCCAGTTGGAAATGATGCGGCGCAGGATGATGACGGCTGTTCCTGATGCGGATGTGGTGGTCACCAACCCCACAGAAATCGCGGTTGCGATCAAGTATGATCGAGGAAAAGGTGAAGCTCCTGTGGTGGTGGCCAAGGGAAGAGGAATGATCGCCGATAAGATTCGTGAAATCGCCCTCGCGCACGATGTGCCGATCGTTGAAAACAAGCCGCTGGCGCGATTGCTTTATAAAACGGTAGAAATCAGTCAATTGATCCCGGACCACTTGTATAAGGCGGTTGCTGAGATCCTGGCTTATGTGTATCGGTTGAAAGGAAAAAATCTGGTATAGAACTTGCAATCTTCTGAAGGAGGCTGGCAGGCTGGAGCCGAGTCAATTTTTAAGCAACGGTGAGCGCTTAAACCCTTATAATATAGGGCTTAAAGAATTTTGTGTGCTCTCGGAACACCGTCAATAATTTGTTTTAAGGTCATCCATTAATGGCTATCACTGTTCATGAAATGTTTGGAACACGGCCCCGTGAGTTTGTTGTAGCGGGAGGATTGATCGCCATTCTGGTGGTCATGGTGGTTCCCATTCCAACCTTCCTGCTGGATGTTTTATTGTCGTTCAGCATCATGCTTTCTCTGATCATTCTGATGGTGTCCATATTGATGCTGAGCCCTTTGGATTTTTCTGTGTTTCCATCTTTATTGTTGCTGGTGACGCTGGTGCGGTTGTCCCTGAATGTGGCCTCAACCCGGATCATATTGTTGCATGGCAACGAAGGTCCGGGCGCCGCCGGGCAAGTCATCCAATCTTTCGGATCGTTTGTGGTCGGAGGCAACTATGTGGTGGGCGCCGTTATCTTTATAATTCTGGTGATAATTAATTTTATCGTCATCACCAAAGGTTCCGTTCGAACTTCGGAAGTTGCGGCCCGGTTTACATTAGACGCAATTCCTGGCAAACAAATGAGTATCGATGCCGACCTCAACGCCGGTCTCATTACCGAGGATGAGGCGCGGACCCGGCGGCGTAATTTGGAGCGGGAAGCCGATTTTTACGGCTCCATGGACGGCGCCATCCGTTTTGTGCGTGGCGATGCCATCGCCGGAATTTTGATCACCCTGATCAACGTGGTCGGCGGTTTTGCCATCGGTGTGTTTCAACAGGATATGGGTATTGGCGATGCGGCAAAAGTTTATACCTTGCTCACCATTGGAGACGGTTTGGTGACACAATTGCCGGCCTTGGTGGTTTCCACCGCCGCCGGTTTGGTGGTCACCCGCGCCACCACGGATAAAAATCTGCCCAACGAGCTCATTCAGCAAATGACCAACAACCCGGCCGCTTTTTTAATTGCCGGGGTGGTGCTTTTTGTCTTTGGTTTGATTCCAGGCCTGCCTCACTTCCCGTTCTTTTTTATGGCTTTTTTGGCGGCGCTGGTCAATTACCGCTTGTTTAAAAACAGTCGGAAAAAGGAAAAGATCCAGAAAAATAAAATAGAGGCAGAGAAAAAAATTCCGGCTCCGGAGCGCGTGGAGTCCATTCTTCCTTTGGATATCATGGAATTGGAAGTGGGGTACGAATTGATTCCTTTGGTGGATGCGGATCGTAACGGTGAACTGTTGGATCGGATCAAATCCGTGCGCAGGCAGTTTGCTCTGGAAATGGGGTTCATTGTTCCGCCTTTGCATATTCGGGACAATCTGCAATTGAAACCGAGTGAATACGCTATTTTGATCAAAGGAGTTGAGGTGACGCGGGGTTCCGTTATGGTCGGTAAATTTTTGGCGATGAGTCCCGGAAAAACAGAGCAGGAATTGTCCGGAGTTAAAACCCAGGAACCGACTTTTGGTTTGCCCGCCATCTGGATCAATGCCTCCGCCAAGCAGGAAGCCCAGGTCGCCGGTTATACCGTGGTCGATCCAGCGACGGTCATCACCACTCACATAAAAGAAACCATCAAACGCAATGCCCACGATTTGCTGGGCCGGCAGGAAGTGCAAGCCTTGCTGGACAAATTCAAGGAGACCAACCCCAAGGTGATCGAGGAGTTGATTCCGAATTTGATGAGCCTGGGCAAACTGCAAAAGGTTCTGCAAAACCTTTTGAAAGAACAGGTGTCGATAAGGGATTTGCGCACTATATTAGAGACCCTCGCGGATTATGCCCCAAAAATTGACGATCAGGATATGTTGACGGAATATGTTCGGCAAGCCCTTGCCCGGCCGATCAGCAAACAATATGTGGCGAAGGATGGCAGTCTTTCCGTATTGACCCTCGATAAACAGGTCGAGGAAATCATTCAGGGCTCCATCCAGAAAACGGATATCAACTCGTTTTTGGCTTTGGAGCCAACCGTGGCTGAAAAAATACTGCTTAAAATCAAGGAAGCGGTGGAGACCGTCACGCCCCGCACCGAAACGGTTCCGGTTTTGCTGGCCTCGCCATTTGTACGGATTTATCTCAGGCGGTTGACGGAAAGATTTTTGCCGGACCTGGTGGTGCTGTCGCATAATGAAGTGGTTTCGACAGTGCAAATTAAAACTCTTAAAGTGGTGACCTTGAATGGCAGTTAATCATGATTGCCGGAAACGGATATTTTGAACGCGGTTCTTGGCTCTGTCGAGGGCGTGCGGGTTGCGGCTTATTCATTTGATTTTTAAGCCAAACAAGCATAAAGTAAACTATTGTAAGTGTTGGTTTTTGCAGGACTAAACAGTAAATCGTCCGCCATGAAAATGATGATTTTAAATGATTCGAATCGATAAAAAACAACGGCCTCCAAAAGTGTTAGCGGTCAGTAGCGGCAAAGGCGGTGTTGGCAAGACCAATATCGTTGCCAACCTGGCCTACGCATTGGCTAAAAAAGGGAAAAAAGTTCTGATTTTTGATGCGGACATCGGTCTGAACAATATCGATATCCTGTTGGGACTGGATGCCAAATATCATATCGGCCATGTGTTGTCCGGCGAAAAAACCATTGAAGAAGTTTTGGTGAATGGGCCTGAAGGAATCCAGGTATTGCCGGCCAGCAATGGGTGGCAGGAACTGACCACTCTCGACAACCAGAATAAAATGCGGCTGATGGAAGAACTCGATCGAGTGAGCAACCAGTATGATTTTTTAATATTCGATACCGGCGCGGGTATTTCTTCCAACGTCACTTATTTTTGCAGTGCGGCCCATGAAATTATTCTGATTGCAACCGCGGAACCCACGTCACATACCGATGTTTACGCTCTGATCAAAGTGTTGTTTAAGAAACATCATCAAAAGCATTTCCGCCTGGTGGTCAATTCCGTTAAATCGGAGAGAGAAGCGTTGTCCATTTATAAGCGATTGACGGATGTGATTGACCGGTTCTTGAACCAAGTGACATTGGAGTACATGGGGTTTGTTCATTATGACAGCAACGTTACCAAGTCGGTACGTCAGCAAAAAGCTTTTGCCGAGTTGTACCCCTACTCCAAAGCCAGTCAAAGTATCAACATACTGAGCGAAAAAATTATCCACGAGCGCGCTTTGTTGCCAAGCAATGGCGATTCACCGTTCTTGTGGAGGGATGTACTTCAGACACAATGAATGACACGATTATAAATAAAATTGCAGTGGCCTGCGGTCTGTTTTCACTGACCCTGGTTTTTTTGGGAAGCTGGTTGTATGGAGCGCGCGTTGCAACATCTTTTATTCGAGGCATTGAAAGTTTTCTGGTTCTTGGTTTTTTGGCATGGTGCGTGGGCAAAGTTATTCAGGTCCGTTTTCTAAATCAAACGCCACCGCCGCAGGAGGACGAGCCTCCCAAGGGTGAGCATATAAACCAGTCGGCATAGAGAGTGAAACGTTAAATGGCACAAAAAGGGCAAATCACCGAAGAGATTACGATCAGTGCGGAGAATATGGATCAAGTCGTCCAGGAATATTCTCCGATGATCAAGTATGTCGCGAACCGCATTGCACTTCGTTTGCCCCCTCACATTGAAGTGGATGACTTGATCAGCGTGGGGGTCATGGGCTTGATCGACGCGATAGAAAAATACGATCCTTCCCGCGGCGCCAAATTCAAAACTTATGCGGAGTTTCGAGTGCGCGGTTCCATATTGGATGAGTTGCGCTCTCTGGATTGGGTTCCCAGATCGATTCGCCAAAAAGCGGCCCAGGTGGATGCGGTTTCCCACAAACTTCAGGCTCGCCTCGGTCGCCCACCGGAGGATGAAGAGGTGGCCGCTGAAATGGGCGTGAGTCTTGAGCAATTTTTCATCACCCTGAATGAAACAAAGAGCATGCCCTTGATCAGTCTGGAAGACTTGGGAATTGCCAAGGAGTCCGGTGAGCGGCGCAGTCTCCTGGATTGCCTGGCCGGAAAATCGGATGTCGACCCGCAGACGCAATTGCGTCTTACCGAATTGAAATCGATCATCGCGAAAGCCATCGACAGCCTTCCGGAAAAAGAGCGTTTGATGATTTCCCTCTACTATTATGAAGAACTCACCATGAGGGAAATTGGAGAAGTGCTGGGCATCACCGAATCCCGGGTTTCTCAAATTCACTCCAAAGCGGTTTTTCGGCTACGCACCAAGCTTCGGTCTCTGATTGTCGAAGAATCCTGAAAGAGATGATTGAATGAGCCTGCTACCTAATGTGACTTTCACCTATCCGGGGTTAGCGCACTTGATTTTGCGCGTATCGGTGGGGTGGATTTTCATTTTCCACGGCTCTCAAAAATTATTCGGCGCGTTCGGCGGGCATGGCGTGGGCGGCTTCGCAAAATGGTTGTCCTCGATACAGGTTCCGTTTCCTGAAGTCAGCGCCTGGCTGGCCAGTGGTGCCGAATTTTTTTGCGGCTTGGCTCTGGTTTTTGGGATCTACGCGCGTTGGGCCACTTTACCCTTGATTGTAGTGATGCTGGTGGCCATCATTTATGTCCACGGTGTCAACGGTTTCGATATTGCCCAAAAGGGATTTGAATACAATTTTGTCCTGATCGCCGCCCTGCTCACTATTTTCCTGCAGGGACCCAGCAAATGGAGCGTCCGCTCATAACAATCCGTCCTTTTCAGCTCCTCCGCTGTCAATAAATGGGGCTTCCGTTTTCGTCAGGGGGGCGTGCCTTCCATCGGCGGTGTATCCACATCCACGCCTCAGGATTTTCCCGAATTTTATCTTCCAGCATTTTTTCACAGGCCGCGGTCCACCGGATAATATCCTGTTGCTTGTCATCCGTTTTTTCTAATACCAGTTCCGGCCCGTAAACGGCGCGGTACTTTCCTTTCTGAGTGGGCTGGCAAAATAAAGGAAGGATCGCCGCGCCCGTCGAATAACTGAGAACCGCCAGTGAGCGCGGGGTCGATGCTTTTTTACCGAAGAAATCGACGAACAGGCCCCAGTCGCCAGCGTTCTGATCCATCATCACACCCACGCAGGAATTTTGTTTGAGAGCGCGCATTATTTTTCGCGGGGACTCGTCTTTGTGGAAAACCGTATTGCCGGAGGCTGATCTCAAATCCATGACAAATTTCTCCAGATAAGGATTGTCCAATTTGCGCGAAATGGTGTGAACCTTGCTGATTTTACGGTAGCCTAAATGGATACCCGTCACCTCCCAATTGCCAAAATGAGCGATCAGAAAAAACACCCCCTTGCCCCGGGCAAGGCATTGCTCAAGCAGTTCCAGGTTTTCGGATTCAGGGTCCATCAGCTGGTGGACCCGCTCCCGGGTGTCCTGCGCCACCCAAAGGAACTGGAGAGCGGTAACCGCTGTTTGGATCATGGACTGTTTGGCGATCCGTTTTTTTTCACGATCGTCCTTGGTGTCGCCGAAAGCGATGTCGAGGTTGATTCGCGCGATGTGCCGGCGCTTGGCCGACAGGTGATAGAGCATCGTCCCAATTCCCTTGCCCAGCCTGTAAATTCCCGATGCCGTCCTGTTCTTAATCAAAGAATAGAACAGCAGGAATAAAACGTATTCCAGGAAGTAGCGGATTTTTTTGAGAACCGTTTGTCTGGGGTCCAATGGAGTTGCCTGAATGGGTTTGCAGAAGGGTGGTGGGTCTAAGCGTTGTGTACTTGATTGACGGACATTTTTATTTCAATTCTGCAACCGCCTGGGCAATGGCGTACAGTTTGTCATGCGATATCGAGATATGTATATTTTTAAGGTTCAATGAATCAAAAACTGCTTTACCACCACCCGTGATCTGCAATACGGGTGTTCCGGATTCCTGGTTTAAAATTTCCATGTCCTTCCAGGAAATTCCCTGGGCCATCCCCGTGCCCAGCGACTTCAGAATCGCTTCCTTGGCCGCGAACCTGCCAGCGAAGTGTTTGCAGGGGTCTGCCTTGGACCGGCAATATTCAATTTCCTGCTGAGTGAAAATTTTTTCTTCAAACTTGCCAGCGTACCGGTCCATTGATTTCTTGATGCGCGAAATTTCAATAATGTCTACACCCGTTCCGTGAATCATAATATCCTCTAATCAGGTACAAACGCAGTTTAGCACAGATTCAATTGTCGCTCGCGGCACCGCGCCTTCCCGAACTATTCGCGGTGGAGAATCAGTCGAATCCAAAACCGTTGAAGGTTGCTGGCCCTTTGTCTTGCCGCCATCCAGGATCAAGTCTAGATTTGATCCCAGCGACTGCTCAACTTCCTGCGCAGTCTCAGGATTGTTTCCGCCGCTTAAATTTGCGCTGGAGGCTGTTAGCGGATGCCCGATGCCGTCAATCAGTTTTTGGGTGAACGTGTGGGATGGCAACCGGACTCCAATTTTTCCGGTCCCGCCCGTCAAGGCTTGAGGTAGGCTCGGCAGGGCTTCGAACAGCAGGGTCAGCGGCCCCGGCCAAAACGCGTCGATAGCGGTTTGTGCCAGGGGGCTTATTTTTGGGGTCAATAAATTCAATTGCTGAAGGGAACTCACCAACACCAGGATGGGTTTGCCGGTGGGACGGTTTTTAATTTTGAAAATTTTTGCCACCGCCTCGGGATTGAATGGATCAGCCCCGATACCGTAAAAAGTGTCGGTGGGGAAGCCGATGAGTCCTCCCTCCGCCAAAGTTTTCTTGATGAGGGGGAGAGCAGAACAATCAGTCGCATCAAGGTGAAGTATTTTTGCCATGCTGTTTTTCAACCTTCCGACTTTTTTTCTCCACGGCACTGGCTTGGTCTTTTTTGAATTGGTGGAGTTTTTTGGACAGCGCTGAACTTCTTAAAGCTAATATTTGCACGGCGAGCAGGCCGGCGTTTTTGGCTCCGGCTTTGCCGATGGCCATGGTGGCCACAGGAATTCCGCCCGGCATCTGTGCCGTCGACAGCAGGGAATCCAATCCTTTGAGTGCGGAGGAATCGATGGGAACCCCGATAACAGGTGAAATAGTTTCGGCCGCGATGACTCCCGCCAAGTGAGCGGCACCGCCGGCACCGGCGATCAAAACCTGAATTCCCCGTTTCCCTGCCTGCCGCACGTATTTTTGGGTTCTGGCTGGGGAACGGTGGGCCGATGCCACCAGGACTTCGTGGGGCACGCCAAAATCTTCTAAAACTTTGGCGGCTTCTGCCATGATGGGGTGATCCGAATCACTGCCCATGACAATGCCCACCAAGGGTCGTTTGGATTGTTTTTTTGTAGCCAATGGCTTGCTCCCAGTTTGAATGGATGAGACGGTTGAGCCCCGCCGGAATAGGATGATGAAAATTTGTCAACTGTCTTTTTTATAACAATTTTACGGGATTAGATCAAGCGATGCCTGCGGTTCAATGCGTGGACCCGCTAGTGTTTCGCCCTTTCCCGTGCTTGATTTCCGGCACCAGCATCACCGTGGCCAGGATCATCATGGCGAAGGACACCAGGCCGATGTTGGTGGGGCCGATATGGCTCACTGCCCAGAAACCCACTATCGGTCCAAAGGTCCCACGAATTCCGGTGAGGCTGACATGCACGGACATGTAAGCAGCGACTTTGCCGGGAGGCGCGTATTTGGTGACCCACAGGTTCCAGGCGATGGTGCCGCCGCCAAAAGCGATGCCGATGAGCGCTGAGCCCAAAGCGATCACCCAGGGTTCGCGGGTGAGAAAAAACAGGCCGATTCCGACCGCAAAGGTGACGTTTAAAAACATGCGGAGAACAATAAAATTAATTTCGTCGAACAGTTTGGCGAGAAAGGGCAATGAAATAGCCCGCATGGTGTCTGGAATAATGGTGATGATGGTGGCCACAAACAAGGCCGAACCTTCGATACCGTAAACACTGGAGGTCAGGTAATCGACCCGCAAGGGCAGGACCCATAAATTGGCGAAGCCCATGATGAACCAGGTTAGCAGGATATAACCAAAAGATCGATCCTCAAAAATCAGTCTAAAGTTTCCCAGAGGGTGCGCGTAGTCACTGTCCTCCATTTTTTGCGAGGGCATCAAATAAATGGCGTAAGCCTTGCCCAATCCAGCTAAACCTAAAAAGATCAAAATCCATTGGTAATTGCGCAGGTCCTGATCCAGCCATGAGGATCCGAGAAATCCAGAGCACGCGGAAACCACCACCGTCACAATAACCGCTCGGGAATAAAAGGCGCCCCGCCGGTTTGCCGGGTAATTGTCGTGATAAATGGCGGTGAGGAACGGCAACAGGGCCGTCAAAAAGGCAAATCCTAGAACCACGGCCACGGTGTACGACCAAAGAGAGGTGGTGAACGCGGCGGTGAGTAGAAAAACGCCGCAGACGGCGGCCGACAGTCCTCCCCAAGTGGAATTTTTCCACTGGGTTCGCGACGCGTAATGCACCAAGAGGAGGGACAATAGCATGCCAATAAAGGGCGCGGCTCCGATAAGGGATTTGCAAATATCGTTCGCATTAAAATAGCGAATGGCGATGAACAGTCCGAAGGTTTGCGTTCCGGAAGTGAGAACACCGCGAAACATGCCACGCAATAAATCCAGGCGAAAAGTGCGCGTGCTGTTTTCAGACAGTTTCAAATTATCATGTGATTCATTCATTTGTTTTCTTGGGGGGGGTATGATCCAATCAAGCTTATAGGATAGGTTCAGGAGGGTCCATGAAAAAAGGAGATTGGAGCGTGCTCGAAGTCATCGCCATAGGCAACGAACTCATCACCGGCTTGATCGCGGACAGCAACTTGGGCAGGATCAGCCGCCGGTTGAGTGCCGTCGGAGTGTATCTTTCCCGATCCTGCACGGTGGGCGATGATGCGGACCAGATAACTCAGGCGCTCCATGAAGCTCTGGCCCGTGTCGATGTGGTCGTCCTGACCGGAGGTCTGGGCCCCACCCATGATGACATCACGAAAGCGGTGCTGGTCCGGTTTTTTGGATCGAAACTTGTTAAAAATGAAATCGTCGAAAAAAACATTGAAAATTTTTTTGGATCCCGCGGCATGGCTGTTCCCAGAATGTCGTTGAGTCAAGCGGAGGTACCGGACAATGCCACTATCCTGCATAACGAAAAAGGCACGGCTCCTGGACTGTTGTTCAAAAATGGCAAGCAAAGAGTATACGCTCTTCCTGGAGTTCCTCTGGAACTGGAATACCTGGTGGATAAATACATCGTTCCGGATCTGGAACCAGCGGGAAAAGGCAAAGTATCGCATAGAATTCTCCACACCACCGGTATTTCCGAATCGGCTTTGTGGGAGCAAATCGGTCCGGTGGCTCCCCTCGAGGCCTGGGTCCAGATGGCTTCGTTGCCATCGCATCTGGGGGTGCGTCTGCGCCTGACCGCACGCGGTTTGAAAGACCACTCAGCTAACCTGAATTATGCGGAGGCGTATCTTCGAAAAAAAATTGGGTCTCATGTGGTTGGGGTGGACCAGGAAACCCTGGAAGAATTGATCGGGCAGATTCTTCGGGACCGGCATCTCACCCTGTCCGTGGCGGAGTCCTGCACCGGTGGCTTGATCAGTCATCGCCTGACCAATATCGCCGGAAGTTCTGAGTATTTACTGGAATCAGCTGTGCCTTACAGCAATCTGGCCAAGGAAAGACGGTTGGGAGTCCCCTCGAGCTTGATCAAAAATCATGGCGCGGTGAGTCGTGAGGTGGCGCTCGCCATGGCAGAGGGCATGCGAAAAAGCTCAGGGTCTGATTATGGGCTGGCAGTGACCGGCATCGCCGGACCCGGCGGCGGAAGCGCTGATAAACCGGTGGGCCTCACCTATATAGCGGTGGCCGATGGCGAAGGTTCTCATTGCGAAAAATTCATTTTCCATCAAGACCGGGTGCGCAACAAGGAACGATCCGCCCAGGCCGCCCTCAACTTACTGCGCTTAAACCTGCAAAAGTTAAAATGATCCACCATTGTTGATCGCGGGTGATCCGTGTTAACCTACCTGCATGGACCAACAAATTTGCCGTTCCTGCAATAAGGAATACATTAAAGAAATGCCGGCCTGTCCGCATTGTGGAACCCACCGCAATCCCAATATCCCCAACTATCCCAGGATGGGCGGCGGCGCATTTATGACGATGTGGATTTTTTTTGTTATTTTAATTGTGACCCTGTTGATTTCCATGTTTACATTTCCCGATTAAGTTCTTAACGAGGTTCCGACTGAGTTTCTACATGGGAGTCATGACCCTGTTGAAGTTTTGAAGGGCAGGGCAAATTCGGATTAAATTCCTAATTGAGGCCGCGGTCCTAATGAGGTTTTGAAGGGCAGGATCAACAGCATTCCCGCGAGGAAGCCTCCAATATGGGCCAGCCAGGCCACGCCCCCCCCGTCACTCCCCATGGCCAGATTGCTGAACACCTGAAACCCGATCCAAAGAACCAATAGAATCCAGGCGCGAATCCTGATGATAGTGATGAAGAATCCCAGAAAGATCAGGGTTTTGACCTTGGCGGATGGGAAGAGGATGAGGTAGGCGCCCAGGATACCGGAAATCGCGCCGCTGGCGCCGACCATCGGAATTTGTGATTCCCAGTCCGCCGACACATGGCAGAGGGCGGCGATGACCCCGCACAGGAAATAGAAAAGTAGAAAGCGGGTTTTCCCCAGCACGTCTTCAATGTTGTTGCCGAATATCCAGAGGTAAAGCATGTTCCCGGCCAGATGCATGATGCCGGAATGTAAAAACATGGCCGAAAAGAAATGAGGGTAGGCTTGCGCCGGGAAATGAGTGACTTGATACGGAATCAGGCCATAATGAACGAATAAGGATGCGGCATCCCCGGAACCGGTCACGCCCACGAAGAAAATATAAATGTTGACGCCGATCAAAATCAGCGTGAACCAGGGGAATCGCTCCGTTGGATTTTCATCATATAAGGGAATCATTGAGGGGAAAGCCTTGGCCTGCTGGGTTTCTATGATAAAATTGTAAAATTCAAAAAGCCGAACTGCTTTATGACCATTGATTATAAGAGAAAAACTTTATGAGTGAAAGCAAGGACCTCCCGGTTCCACGTCCGGAGGATCAGATTCCCCAAGCGCCGCAAAGGTTGGAGGAATCTGTGGAATGGGTGATCGAGACCTACCGCAAGCATATGCTGGCCGATGTCACGAGCGAACTCAACCACCGTCTTGGGGAGAGCCGGGGCGCTGACGCTTATATGGAGCCGGTCCTGCTCGATCTCAATCCGCAGGATTTCCGGCAGAGTTTGCAGGAACAAGTCTTTCCCAACCCGCGGATGATTGAGGAAAATCTTCTCGATGTCGCCACACCCAAAGTGATGCTGGAGGCGAACTCTGGCATGGGCAAAACCACCTTTCTGAAAATCTTTCAGGAAAGGGCCTTGTTGTCGCCCGCGCCGGGTGAATATCCGGTTCCTGTTTATTTTGATTTGTCACAGTTGCCTGAGGGTTCTGGGTTCCATCAGTTTTTTCCAATTTTTTACCGGCAGGTTCTCGAAGTCGTGCTTCGAGAAAAGGAACAGCAGGAAGACCTTGAGATCGATGAGGAAATTCTGGGCCGAACCATTGAGTTACTGGTACGCACCGGCAGAATATTATTTTTGCTGGATGAATTTGAACAGCTTTTACCTGAGGACCGATTTCAGGTTTATTTTGACGTGGTGGTGGACGGCGACGCTTTGCTCGATAATTTCCTGATCATAGCCACACGGCCCGTCGGCTTTGGTCCGTTGGCGACCGGTGCGATAGTCAGGCGTGGTGAGGATTCCACCTTTCGTGTGGCCATCCAAAATTTTGACGAGAAGCAAAGAAAACCTTATCTGGGGAAAATTTCCTCCCAGCAGAATTTTAAGGAACTGCAATTATTTTTTCCCGAATTGTTTGAAACTCCCATTCTTTTAAAAATGTTTCGCACCCTATCCGAACAGGACAAACTGGAATCCATCCAGTCGCGGACCGATTTGTACCTGGCTTGGTTCAATCATATTTTGGAGTCCTCCAATAAGGGAGAAGATGAGGCGTGGCGCTTGCAATGTTGGGAGAAATTGGAGGATGTTTCATTGCAGTTGATGGAGGAGGGCAAAGCCCAGCGGCAGGAAGATGTCCTGATCGGATTTGAAAAATCCCTGCTGGAGTCAGAGGGTTTAAAGGAGAGCGCGATCTTGAGGGAGGGCTGTGTGCGGGAGGAATTAAAACCAATTTTATGGCAAACCGAAAACCGTTGGGAATTTCGACACCCTTCGTTCCAGGAGTTTTTTGCCGGTCGGCGTCTGGCCCGTCATCCCGAGTGGAAATCCATAGTGGACCGTCATTGTCGCGATGAAATGTGGGAAGAAACCTTTAAATTTTTTATCGGGACTGCGCACGAAACAACGGAAGAAATATTTGAACTGCTGCTGGATAAAGGAGCGTTGTTTTTAGCGGGAAACAGTTTGCCGGAAACGAAGGACTTGTCAGAAGGTAAAAAGCTTCTCGTGGGACATTTGCTGAAATACCAGTGCAAGATCATTCACCCTCAATTTTTCCGCAACCGGCTGATTCAAACCCAAGCCGTCATAAAATCCAATGATCCGGATTATTTAAAAAGTTTGATCGGTAAACTTTTGCAGAGGGACAAACGTGAAAGCCGATGCTTATTCGGAGTGCTTGAATTACTGCTGACGTTTTACAAGATTGATATGGACGAGGTCATCGACACTCAGGATTTCGAAGCGGTTCTCAAGGTGCCTGAGTTGCAGGAATTTTTAAGCGAGCATGAAGCCGTTGATGGCATCCAGGAAATAAGAAAATGGCAGGAATTGGTGACGGTGCCCGCTGGAAAATTTATTTACCAACATGAAAAGGATGAAGAAGATCAAATTGACATGAAGGATTTTGCTATCATGAAATTTCCTGTCACCAATGCCCTGTACCGGCAGTTTGATCCGGATTTCAAGCCCCGGTATCCCAAATATTCTTTGGCCGATGACCAGCCGGTTCTGGGCGTGAATTATTTCGAAGCCACCGTGTTTGCTTTATGGCTGGGCAAACGCTTGCCGACCGAAAAGGAATGGGAAAAAACTTCCCGCGGAACGGATGGCCGCGACTATCCCTGGGGAGAGGCCGCTGGCTACCAGACCGGGTTTTGCAACACCTGTGATTTTATGTTGGGACGCAGTAATGCTGTCATGGAATATGAGGAAGGCATTTCTCCCTACGGCTGTTATGACATGGCGGGAAATGTTTGGGAGTGGTGCGTCCAACTTTATGGCTCTAAATTTTCCGCCCAAAAAATTGTACGGGGCGGTTCGTGGCTCAATTATATGGTTCACTCCAAATGTATTTTTCGCAACACCTTCGATCCCGCAGAACGGCACCCCGCCGTGGGGTTGCGTTGCGTCTCACTGCACCCGACCGAAATAGAAAAAGACGACGACGACGAAGAATTCTAGCCGGAGTTTTTCGCTGGCTTGGGTGACTGAGCCAAATTGGGCGCTGGGTGAGACTCGTCGGAGAAGCCCGGAACTCATTGAAAAACTTTTACTTGATAAAGTTTAATAGAGTTTCTATCATCAACAGATGAGGTGTTTTTGGTGTGGCGGGCAATCGCAGTGAATGACCAGCCCATCCTCTCACCTAAGGCAGAAGGTTTTGGTTCTCCTCCTATAAAAATCTTGAGTTGAAAATTTTCATCATCAAATATCCCTTGGATCAAAAAGGGATGCGTCATTAAAAACTTTTCTGAATTGAAGACAATTTATGACCATCTCCACCCCGGAAAAAAAATTACTTTGCATTGATGATGACCGATCCATAATCAAGGTGGTGGACAAAGTGCTGAGCAATGCCTTTGGAAAAAATGTACTTCAATTCCATGAAGCGGCCACCGGTGAAGCTGGCCTTGAGAAAATTAAAGATCTAAAACCGGACATCATCCTGTGTGACATTCATATTCCGGGCCTCGATGGGTTTGAAGTTTGCCGCCAGGTCCGGACGTCGGGGGTGCTGGCCGCAGTCGTGCTCATGGCGGCTTATGATGATGACGAAGACCCGGCTTCCCAGGCCAAAGAAGCGGGAGCGGACGCCTTTCTCGCGAAACCCATAAAAAAGGGTGAGCTTCTTTTTGTCGTAAACTACATTCTCCGAATCGACAGCCTCAACGATGCGGTTTTTACCAAAAACCAACAATTGGAAAAATCTCTGGCGCAGGTGAATGAGTTTCATCAAAAACTGGAGCATCTCAATGTAGAGCTTCAGGGAGATAAAAAGTCACTGAACCAAAACCTGAAAGAGATGATCCGGCTGAACTCTCAGCTGGAGTCCAAAAATTCACAGATAACTGAAATGAATGCGGAGTTGGCCAAACAGTTTGACTCGACGGTCGGATTGCTGGCCAGCATCATTGAGATCAATCAGGTGGAGCGGCGCGGGCATGCTGAGCGGGTGGCGGGAATGTCAGTTTACATTGCTGAGAAAATGGAATTGTCGGGACACCTCGTCCAGAATATCAAAACCGCGGCACGGTTGCATGAGTTGGGAATTGTCAGCCTGCCCAAGGATGAGAAAATGGAGGATGCCCTGGACGAAGGGAAAAGCCGTAAGGTGACCAACCATCCGCTGGTTGGCGAAATGCTCTTGAAGGGATTCCCGGGCTTTGAGTTGATCGCCGATATCATTCGACACATGAATGAAAATATTGATGGGTCCGGCATGCCCGATGGATTGGCGGGAACCCGTATTCCTGTGGGTTCGCGTATCGTCTCGGTTGCCAGTTATTATGATCATTCCCTCCTGGCCAGCCCGAACCTGCCACCCGATCATGCCCTGAAAAAAGTGGAAAATGCAGCGGGCAATTTGTTTGACGAAGATGTGGTTTCCCTTTTGAGTGAGTACATAACCTCGAATAATATCGAGGAAAGCATGAACACCGTTGATTGCAACGTTTTCACTTTGGAGGAAGGGATGGAATTGGCTTCGGATATTTACTCGGAGTCGGGCATCAGTCTCCTGCGCAAGGGAACGGTTTTGAATCAGGAAATGATCAGCAAGATTTTAAAGTTTAATAACGTCGATCCCGTGGCGGGAAACATTAAAATCAGGCAGGCTTAAGTTTATGGACATCGCAACCTTATTGGGAATATTTTCAGGAATCGGGCTGGTGGTCGCGTCCATCCGGATGAACAGTGGATTCGAGCTGTTCGTCAGCGCTCCGTCCGCGATGATTGTATTGGGAGGGACCATCGCCGCTACCCTGGTGGCTTATCCCATCCATGAGTTGTTTCGAGTGATGGGTCTTTTTGTGAAAGTGTTCACCACTAAAAAGAGCGATTATCAGGAATTGATCGACACCATGGTCATGATTTGCAGTGTGGCCCGTAAAGGTGGGGTGCTGGCTATTGAGGGGCGGTTGAATGAAATCGACAACGAATTTTTAAAAAAGGGTTTGTTGTTCACCGTGGACGGTAAAGATGAAAACACGGTTCTTTCTTTATTGCGTGGCGAGATCAAACAGGTGCAACAATCGCATCGTGACGGCTGGGAAATCATGAGTGAAATGGGAAGGTTTTCTCCCGCCTTTGGAATGGTGGGAACCTTGATCGGCCTCATTCAGATGCTTTCTTCTTTGGAAGATGTGGATTCGGTGGGTCCCAAAATGGCCGTAGCCTTGATCACCACTTTTTACGGGGCGCTATTGGCCAACCTGGTGTTCATCCCCATGACCGTTAAATTGAAACGCCGGAGCGCCGCCGAAACCCTGGAGATGAACCTGGTGCTGGAAGGCATTACTTTTATTCGAAAAGGGGTGAATCCCCGTTTCATGAAAGAGACGCTCGAAAACCTGTTGGCAAGCGCTATCGGGAAAAAAGTCAGGAAAGATAACGAACCTCCAAAATCCTTCATTAAAAAGAAATAAGAGTGAGACATGTTCGAACCGGATAGAACCAATTATAGTGAGGACGATCACCACGACGACGGCAGTTCCTCTGGGATTTCGCCCTGGGTCATCACCTTCGCGGACATGGTCACTTTGATGATGGTTTTTTTCATCCTGTTGTTCGCCGTCGGTACCATCGAAGATAAAAAATGGCGTCAGATCAAGCAATCCCTGAGTGCCGCCCTGGGCAGTGACACTGTTTCGGAGGCCGGGTTGCGCCAGGGGCTGGACGTGATCGCCGATCCATTGGATGATAAAACCGTTCACGCGGTGGATGAGGTGGGGGCCATGGTCGCCAAGGAAATAGAGGAAATTGTTTCCGAGGTCGAGGAGTTTGTCTTTAAAAATAAACTGGCAGGGGAGGTTCAGGTATCTTCTGATGCGCGCGGCGCCATCATCACCATTTCAGATGTGGTGCTGTTCCCCGCCGGCCAGGCGCGAATGACCCTGCCTGGCAAAAGGAAGTTGCGGCAGGTGTTTGACCTGCTCAAGCAATTCGACTACAACGTAAAAATAGAAGGGCACACGGACAACTCCCCCATCCGCACCGAAAAGTTTCCCTCCAACTGGGAACTGTCCGCGTCCCGCGCCTCAGAAGTGGTGCGCATGCTTATCCTGGATGGTTATCCCCCCGAAAAATTATCGGTGGAGGGCTTCGCTGAATTTCGACCCAAAGCTCCCAACAATAATCCGGAAAACCGTGCCATCAATCGCCGCATTGAAATCGTGTACCAGCGCGGCAGTATCCGCAAACATATGATCGATGTCATCAACCGCAAGTCCGTCTCCCGTTAATTTCTCTCCGAAAGAAAACCTTTTTATATCAATAGCTTAGCTTTGACTTCTGAAGTCCAGTCTGATACCTTAAGGCATTCTCACTATTTTAATTGCAGGAGCTGGCGCCGCCGTGATTTAAGGCGTGGGTGCCTATTATCAGGAATCGAGCATTGGAGAAATTATCTTCAGAAAGTCTTATGCGCCGTGCTTTGGATCTTGCCCGGAAAGGGCAGGGCCGAACCGCTCCCAATCCCATGGTGGGGGCTGTGATCACGCACCAAGGTCAGGTGGTCGGCGAAGGATATCACCGTCAGGCGGGAAAACCGCATGCGGAGATTGAAGCCTTGCGCCAGGCAGGCTCTCGGGCCCGGGGAGGGCGGTTGGTCCTCAATTTAGAACCGTGTTGTCACCAGGGGCGCACCCCGCCCTGCACCGACGCAATTATAAAAAGCGGGATACGGGAAGTGGTGGTGGGTCTGCGGGACCCCAATCCGAAAGTCCGGGGCAAAGGCATCCGAGCCTTGAAACGGCATGGGATTAAAGTGCTTACCGGGGTAATGAAAGCGGAATGCGAAGTCCTCAATGAAGTTTTCCTGAAGTATATAACCACGGCCCGGCCTTTTGTGATCTTGAAATCAGCGATCTCCCTGGATGGCAAAATAGCGACGGATGCTGGTAATTCCCGCTGGATCACGGGTCCGGAGGCGCGGCAAAAAGTGCATCAGTTGCGCCATCAAGTGGGGGCGATTCTGGTGGGAGCCGGAACGGTTTTGAAGGACGATCCACAATTGACCACGCGGCTTAAAAACGGCACGGGGAATCATCCCGTCCGTGTTATTCTGGACAATGAAGGATTGATTCCCTATACAGCGCGGGTTTTTAAAAACGCCTCGCGGCAACCGGTGATTTACGTCACGTCGCGCCAAGCCCCAGCGTCGCGCATCCAACGCCTGCAACGTATGGCGGTGGAAGTGTGGGTTCTGCCGGAGAAGGACGGCGGCGTGCACTTTCCCAAATTGATGCAAAAACTGGCTGAGAGGGAGTTGACCAGCGTCATGATTGAGGGCGGCGGCCGGGTGAACGCCAGCGCGCTGAAATCCAAAGTCGTTGACAAGATTGTTTGGTTCATGGCGCCCATCCTTATCGGCGGCACACGCTCACCGAACGTGGTGCAGGGAGCGGGGATCCGCCACTTGCAGGATGCCTTCAAAATTAAAAAACTCAGGGTGGAACCCATAGGCACCGATTGGGTAATAGAAGGGTATTTAAAAAGTGATCCGTGACATTATTGAACCGGTGGGAACCGATGGAATCTAGAAGGATATTCTGAAAATGTTCAGCGGCATTATTGAGGCGGTGGGAACGGTGGGCCAGATCACCCGTCAGGATGACAAAGCCCGCATGCGGGTGGACACCGATGCCTCGTTCGCCGACTTTGAATTGGGAGAAAGCATCGCCGTGAACGGGGTGTGCCTTACGGTGGTGGCGGCCCAGGAAAATTCGTTTGCAGTCGATATGACCACCGAAACTTTGAACCGCACCAGTTTCAAGCAAGTGGGCGAAAACAGCCGGGTCAATTTAGAAAAGGCGCTGACTCCCTCAAAAAAAATAAGCGGGCATTTCGTAACCGGTCATGTGGACCAGGTTGCCCGCATAGTGGATATTGAACACAAATCCGGGGAGACGCTGTTTCGGTTTGAACATCCGAAAGAACAGAGCCTTTATATTATTGAGAAGGGGTCTATTGCGGTCGACGGCATCAGTCTTACCGTGTTTGATTGCGTGGACCAAAAATTCACCGTGTCCATCATCCCCTTCACTCTCGAGCACACTAATCTCGGTGACCGCAAGGTCGGAGATGCGGTCAACATTGAATGTGATATGATTGGTAAATACGTCGTTAAAGCCTGTGAAACCCTGCTGGGAAGTGGCGGAGGAAAGTCGGCCATCACCCTGGATTTCTTAAAACAACATGGGGTTGTATGAAAAAAACGCATGACAAAATTTTCTCCACGGTGGAAGAAGCCATGGAAGAACTGCGTGAGGGGCGCATGATCGTCCTGGTGGACGATGAGGACCGTGAGAATGAAGGCGACTTGATGGTCGCGGCTGAAAAAGTCACTCCGGAAATTATCAATTTCATGGTGAAATACGGGCGCGGGCTGGTGTGCCTCACCTTGACGGAAAAACGGACTTCCGAGCTGGGCTTGCCCATGATGGTGGGTGACAATCAGTCCACCTTCGGTACGCCGTTCACTGTGTCCATTGATGCGAAGCGGGATGTCACCACGGGCATCTCGGCGGCCGATCGTGCGCAAACCATCCAGGTCGCCATCGATCCTGAAGCGAGGCCTTACGATCTGGTGATGCCGGGGCATATTTTTCCACTGCGGGCCCGTGATGGCGGCGTGCTGGTGCGTGCCGGTCAAACCGAAGGTTCGGTTGACATCGCGCGTTTGGCGGGACTCAATCCCTCCGGCGTCATTTGCGAAATCATGAATGAAGACGGTACGATGGCGCGTGTTCCCGAGCTGAAAAAATTCACTAAAAAGCATGGCCTGAAAATGATCACCATCAAGAACTTGATGGAATACCGCCTGAAACGGGAAACACTGGTGGAAGAAGTGGCTTCCGCCGAGTTGCCAACCGAATTTGGGGTGTTCCGCGCCGTGGCGTTTCGCAACAAGTTGATCGATCAGGTTCACATCGCTTTGGTCAAGGGAGAAATTAAACCGGATGAGCCGACCCTGGTCCGAGTGCATTCACAATGTTTGACTGGGGATGTTTTCGGATCGTATCGTTGCGACTGTGGTGAGCAACTGGCGAAAGCCTTGACCCTGATTGAGGAAGCGGGGCACGGTGTCCTGTTGTATTTGTATCAGGAAGGCCGGGGGATTGGGATTCTAAACAAAATGAAAGCCTATGCTCTGCAGGATCAAGGGCACGACACGGTGGAAGCCAATGCCGCCCTGGGATTCAAGCCGGATCTCAGGGACTATGGAATTGGCGCGCAAATATTGAGAAGCCTGGGACTGGGGAAAATCCGGATCATGACCAACAACCCTAGAAAAATTGTGGGGCTGGAAGCCTACGGGTTGGAAATGATGGAGCGGGTGCCGCTCGAGGTGACCCCTAAAAAAAATAATCTCAAATATCTGAAAACCAAGCAGGCCAAAATGGGTCACCTCATTAAAAACGTATTTTAGGAAGAAGCATGCCGAGAGATATAGAAGGAGATTTGCTGGGAGCGGGCCAGAAGATCGGCATCGTGGTCAGCCGCTTCAATGATTTTATCACCCAACGATTGCGGGATGGTGCGGTGGACTGTCTGGTACGGCACGGGGTTCAGGATCAAGATATCGAAGTGGTCAAGGTGCCGGGGGCTTTCGAGATCCCGATGGCCGCTAAAAGAATGGTGGCCCGCAATAAATACGATGCGGTGATTTGCCTGGGCGCCGTGATCAGGGGGAGCACTCCCCATTTCGAATATGTCTCGGGAGAGGCCAGCAAAGGGATCGGAACCCTGGCTCTGGAGTCGCCCATACCTATTCTCTTTGGAGTTCTCACCACCAATAATTTGGAGCAAGCCATAGAACGCGCTGGATCCAAATCTGGCAATAAAGGCTGGGAAACTGCCTTGGCGGCCATCGAAATGGTCAATTTATTTAAAAATATTTAAAGGATTCATTTTGCCATGGGAAAGCGACGCTCTTCACGGGAACTGGTGATCAAGTTTCTGTATCTCATAGAAATGAACCCCGGTGACACTGAAGAACAGTTGGCGCAGTTTTGGGAAAGCAATCCCTGTCAGGAGGAAATTCAAAATTTCACCGTGGCGTTGCTGGCAAAGATTCATGAGGGGCAGCCGGCCATCGACAATCTTTTGAGGAAATTCAGTGAGAACTGGACCCTGGATCGCATGACGGTGATCGACCGCAACCTGTTAAGGATGGCGGTTTGCGAATTGATGTATGATAAATCCATTCCGCCTAAAGTTGTCATTGATGAAGCGGTGGAGATTGCCAAAAAATATGGCAGTGGAGAATCACCAAATTTTATCAACGGGATCCTGGACCGGGTCATGAAGGAAATGGCAGGCGCGCGGGCGGTGGAACCCACCAAACATTGAACCCGCCATAGGTTCGTTATGATTTATTTAATCATCTCCGATGTTCACAGCAATTGGGAATCCCTCCAGAAATTCATTGAACTCAGCCAATCGATCAAGCACGATAAAAAAGTATGCTTGGGTGATATTGTCGGATACAACGCGGACCCGAATCCCTGCGTGGAATGGATACGGGATCATGTCGATATCGTTCTGGCGGGCAACCACGACTACGGGGTGCTGAAAAAAATCGATATTTCCTATTTTAATCTACCTGCCCGCGCGGCCTGCCTGTGGACCCGCACAGCTCTGACCAAAGAAAACAGTGAGTTTTTAAATTCCCTCACCAACGCCAAAGAACAGGATGGCATCACCTGGGTGCATGCCTCGCCATTTGAGCCGGATGAATGGCATTATGTGAACAATCAATACGATGCCGAAGCGAACTTTCCGCATTTTTCCACCCCATGTTGTTTCCTGGGACATTCACATAAACCCGTCATATTGGAGCTTCGCCCTGACAGCAAAATCGAGCCGATATTCGATTCTATATATTCTTTAAAAGCCGATTGCCGTTACATCGTTAATGTGGGCAGTCTGGGCCAGCCCAGGGATGGCAATCCTGATCCAGCCTTTGCTATTTTCGACAGCGAGGCTCACACTGTGGAGATCCGCCGGTTCTCCTATGACATTGCGCTCACCCAGGAAAAAATCAAATCGCAAGGGCTTCCGTCTATCCTGGCCGAGCGTTTGGATGCCGGATACTGATTGGCTCAAGAGTTCCCTCCTTGACGCCAAATTTTAAAAGTGATATATTCAAAACCCCAATGAAATTAATTAGTTATGCTGATTTTATGGGTACGGCTGGGGACCGTCTGGATTTTCAAGAATCAGCTGCCAGGAAAAAATACTTTGAAATTCAGGCTCTATATTAAACTCAAAACTCTTTATCTGAGCTTCTTCATGGCCCTGATGGCATTATTGATTTGCGGTCAGGCCAGTGGGGTTGCTGAGGGCAGTCCTGCCAGTTCGGGGCAATACAGTGAGGCCAAAAAATCTTTTTACGGTCTGGTAAATTCGCAAGCTAAAACCAGCCAGCGGAAAAACTGGTTGCCGGTCATCCGCGAATTTGAAGAGATATTTAAAAAGTACCCTGAGTCGGCTGAAGCGCCCAAGGCCTCATTCACCGTCGGCAGACTGTATCACCGCATGGGCAAAGCCCTGGGCAACCTCGCGGATTTGGAGGTCGCTTCTCAGTATTATAGGGAACTGATTAAAAATTATTCTTCCAATAGCTTGAGCGACGATGCCCTCATTTATCTCGCTGATATTTATCTCCAGAAAAAAAACTATTCGGGTGCGCAAGATGTTTACCTGGATATCATTGAAAATTTCGCCAGCGGAGATCAGTTCACTAAAGCCAAATCGAGATTAAGAAAAATTCAAACTCGCATGCGCAAGGACCGGCTGGTGATTGACCGTCGAAAGCCTCTTGGCAAGGCCATTGCAGTCAAACCCAAAGGAAAGGTCGATTCTGTTCAATTCCAGGCTTTGAAAAAGAGAAAAGGTATTCCTCTGATTGTGGTGGATGCCGGACACGGCGGCAAAGATTATGGGGCCAAGGGGCATAGTGGGTTATGGGAGAAGCACCTGAACCTGACACTTGCCAAACGCCTCAAGGAAATTCTGGAAAAACGCTACAAGTACTCGGTGTGGTTGACCCGTGATGTTGATACCTTCATTGCACTCAAAGACCGCGGTGAAATGGCCAATAAGATCGATGCCGATTTATTTGTTTCGATTCACGCCAATGCCGCCGAACGTAGATCAGCCAAAGGATTTGAAACCTATTATTTGGGAATGGCATCCAACGAGAGAGCTATTGCAACGGCGGCCCGGGAAAATGGGGACTTGGTTCACTCGGTGGCCGATGATGTGGTCCAGGAGATTCTTGCCAGCCTCATCAGCACCACCAAGATCAACGACTCCTCGCGCCTGGCTGCCAAAGTCCAAAATAAGATGTCTAAAACCCTTACCAGGAAATTTTCCGGCGCTCGGAGTTTAGGGGTGAAAGAAGGACCGTTTTTTGTGCTTCATCAAACCAATATGCCAAGCATTCTGGTCGAAGTGGGTTTTGTCACCAATGCGGAAGAAGAGAAAAGATTGAAAAGCAAGAATTATCAAAATTGGCTGGCGGAATCCATCGCTCGCGGGATTCATGAATTCTTAAAAGAAAAAGCCCCCTCCATATAAAGTAGGCCTATGCCATGTCCCTTCCTATTGTTGCGATTGTCGGCAGGTCTAATGTCGGTAAATCCACCCTGTTCAACCGAATCATTAAAAAACGCTCGGCCATAGTCAACAACGTTCCGGGCGTGACCCGGGACAGAAAGTATGCTCAAGCGGATTGGTTTGAAAAACCCTTCATAGTGATCGATACCGGCGGCATAGACTTGGATGGCAAAAATGAACTTGAACTCCAGGTGAAGGATCAATGTGAATTTGCCATCGCTGAAGCGGACACGATTTTATTTGTTGTTGACGGTAAGCAGGGTTTGACTCCTCAGGATCAGGAGATCATCAATAAAATCCGAGTATCGGGGAAACCCCTTTTTCTGGTGGTGAACAAAATTGATGACCCCAAACATGACGATCTGGTGAACGAATTCTACAGGTTGGGGGTGGAGCATACCATTTCAACCTCCGCGGAACATGGTTTCGGCGTGTCGTATTTGATGGAGATTCTGGTAAAATCTTTCCCCAGCGAGGTGCCTGAAGAAAACCAGTCCTCTGGAATCCGGGTGGCGATCATAGGCAAACCGAATGTCGGTAAATCTTCCCTGATCAATCGAATTTTTAAAAGCAAGCGTTGCATTGTTTCCGATATTCCCGGGACCACTCGCGATGCATTGGACACGCATCTGGAAGTGGATGGAGCAAAATACGTTCTAACCGATACTGCCGGTATCCGGCGGAAGGGAAAAACTTCCAAGTTACTGGATAAGTTCAGTGTGATCATGGCTCTCAAGGGTCTGGAGCGTTGTGATATCGCCGTTATATTGATAGACGCGGCTGAAGGGGTCAGTGACCAGGATGCCACGATTGCGGGGTATGCCTTGGAGCGCGGACGGGCGTGCATTATCGGGGTCAATAAATGGGATCTTGTTGATAAAGAAACTGTTGATTTAAAAAGCTTTGAAACTAAATTAAGAAATAATTTGAAATTTTTGGATTTTGCTCCGATAATCACTCTTTCAGCCAAAACAGGGTATGGGCTGGACACCTTTTTCCCAAGTATTCAAAAAGTTTATCGAGATTATTCTAAAATAATACCCACCAGAAAATTAAATGATTGTTTTGCCAAGGCGGTAGAAAAAAACCCCATGAGCAGTTACAGGGGGAAGTTTCTAAAGATTTATTATTCGACACAAGTCAAAAGTTGTCCGCCCACCATCAACTGTTATGTCAATTATCCTAAGGGGATTCATTTTTCCTACGAGCGGTACCTGATCAATTATTTGCGGAAAATGTTGGGGTTTATAGGAACGCCCATTCGGTTATCGTTTCGATCTCGTCATCAGGACCCCTGAGCTTATGGCTTTCGATAAGGCTTTTAAAATTTACAAAGGCTACAATTTTAGAATCCTTGAAGCCAAAGGATTCGACAAGATATGCTTTGGATGCCC
>SMVB01340266.1_pt1 | contig 32050 bp, 31 predicted proteins | sample 2456461 | NCBI WGS metagenome assembly SMVB01 (sample SAMN11095934, study PRJNA526329) | marine sediment metagenome | biome: Marine sediment; feature: Surficial sediment; material: Deep marine sediment; isolation source: Hadal surficial sediment | place: Pacific Ocean | collected 2014-05 | depth... | reverse complement strand
GCCGTCCTGTGCCTAGGCATCCACCTCGCGCCCTTATTCGCTTGATCAACTCTCAAACCTTTACTTTCCTTCTACAACACCTCATTGCGCTCCTCGACACTACTCCACTCCCTATCCCTCCTCATTGTCAAAAAGCAGCCCCCGTGTTTCCAGGGGGGCCGTAAATCTTAACCGAATTACAACGTCCAGTCAACGGCAGAACCGACTCGAAAATCAACCCTCGGACTGAGACTCCGATTCGACAGCTACCTGTTCAGCAAGCACCGATACCTCGTCGTCGATCACCTGCATGAAACCGCCCGAAACGTGAATTGTGTGCACCGCGTCTCCGTCCTTCACGATGACATCTCCCGACCCGAGCAACACCATCATTGGAGCGTGGCCGACAAGGATCCCCAATTGCCCGTCATGGGCCGGGATCAGGACGCTCTCTCCCTCGCCGCTGAATCCGACGGCTGCCGGGGAAATCACACTCACCTGGAGCTTGCGATCCGAATCGGCCATCAGGAGCCCTCGGCCTCCAGCTCACGAGCCTTCTCAACGGCCTCTTCGATGCCACCCACCATGTAGAACGCCTGCTCGGGCAGGTGGTCGTATTCACCGTCCACCAGCGCCGCGAACGAGTCGACCGTGGTCTCGAGCGGAACGTACTTGCCCGCGATGCCGGTGAATTGCTCTGCGACATGGAACGGCTGCGAAAGGAAGCGCTGGATACGCCGCGCACGGCCCACGATCACCTTGTCTTCCTCGCTCAATTCGTCCAGTCCGAGAATCGCGATGATGTCCTGCAGATCCTTGTAGCGCTGCAGGATTTCCTGTACTCGAGTCGCGGCGTCGTAGTGCTTGTCACCCAGGAACTGGGCATCCAGGATGCGGCTCGAGGACTCGAGCGGATCCACTGCCGGGTAGATGCCGAGCTCAGAAATCTGGCGTGACAGCACGGTCGTCGAATCCAGGTGCGTGAATGCAGCGGCCGGCGCTGGATCTGTAAGGTCGTCGGCAGGAACGTACACTGCCTGCACCGACGTGATCGAGCCCGACTTCGTGGATGTGATGCGCTCCTGCAACTCACCCATCTCGCTTGCCAGCGTCGGCTGGTATCCGACCGCGCTGGGCATGCGGCCAAGCAACGCCGATACCTCCGACCCGGCCTGGCTGAACCGGAAGATGTTGTCGATGAACAGCAACACGTCCTGGCCGGCGACGTCGCGAAAGTATTCCGCGACGGTCACGCCGGAGAGGCCCACACGCAACCGGGCGCCCGGCGGCTCGTTCATCTGGCCATAAATCAGAGCCGTCGAATCGAGCACACCCGATTCCTTCATCTCGAGCCACAAATCGTTGCCCTCACGTGTCCGCTCGCCCACACCGCAGAACACGGACTTTCCCCCGTGTTCCTGAGCGATGTTGTTGATCAGCTCCATGATGATGACCGTCTTGCCCACGCCGGCGCCGCCGAACAGGCCGGTCTTGCCACCCTTCACGTACGGACAGATCAGGTCGATCACCTTGATGCCGGTCTCAAAGATTTCGGTCCTCGGCTCGAGGTCCGTCATGGCCGGCGCGTGGCGATGGATCGGCCAGCGCTCCGTTTCGCCGATCGGCCCCGCCTCGTCGACCGGCTCGCCGAGTACGTTCATGATCCGGCCGAGCGGTGCCTCTCCGACCGGCACGGTGATCGGGCTTCCCGTGTCGATGACTTCCTGGCCGCGTTGCACGCCGTCGGTGGAGTCCATGGCCACGGCACGGACCTGGCTCCGCCCGATGTGTTGGGCGACTTCACATACTAGGCGCCTCTGCACGCCGTCCCGTTCCCAGTCCAGCACGACCGCGTTGTTCAGCGCGGGCAGGCTCCCCGGCGCGAACTCCGCGTCGATGACGGGCCCGATTACCTGAACGACTTTTCCGATATTATTCTGCTCGGCCATCTCGGATTCCTAACTGGAGAGTGCTTCCGCCCCGCCGATGATCTCCGCGATCTGCTGCGTGATCTCGGCCTGTCGGGCACGGTTGTATTGACGCCGGAGCGTCGTAAGAAAATCGTCGGCGTTGTCTGTCGCGGCCTTCATCGCCACTCGGCGAGCGCCCTGTTCAGCCGCGGCATTTTCCACCAGGCCCCGGTACGTGACGTTTGTGAGATACAGAGGGAGGATCCTGGCCAGGATCTCCTCGGCCGACGGATCGAGTATGTAGTAGGCGCCCTGCTTCGGTCCCTCATCCGAGACGTCAACGGGGAGCAGCTTGCGAGCGATCGGGGGCGTGCTCATCACGCTCCGGTAGTCTGAGTGCACGATGTAAATCGCATCCAGTTCGCCCAGCACGAACCGCTCGGCAAGCGGGGCGACAAGCTCGCGGGCGTGATCGGCCGTCGGGGCATCGACAATGTCGATTCGCGTGCTGGCCATCTGCACACCGCGGAAGCGGAAGTACGCGATGCCTTTCCTGCCCACGACGTGCAATTCCGTCTCCACATTCGACTCGGCCATGGTGGCGAGCAGCTCACGAGCTTTCCGGATGAGGTTTACGTTGAACGCACCGCACAATCCACGGTTGCTCGTCATCAATATGACGGCGACCCTCTGGAAGTGGTCCGGTTGCCGCAGGATCGGCTCCAACTCCGCGATTTCCGGTGTGACCAGATTTTCCACGACCGATGCCACCTTCTCGGCGAACGGGCGCGCCTCGTTGACCCGGGCCTGAGCGCGTCGAAGTTTCGACGTCGCCACCATTTCCATGGTGCGCGTGATTTTGCGCGTGCTCGCGACGGACTTCATCCGTCGTCCGACATCCCTGGCTCTGGCCATCAGATCAGCCGGCGACCCTGGCAGCCGTCTCGGCCCTGAACAATTCCTTGTGGCTTTCGATCGCTTCGCGCAGGGCCTGCAAAGTCTCGTCGCTGAGTACCTTCTCGGTGCGGATCGCCTCGGCAATCTGTGGATGCGTCGCGTTGATGTAGTCGAAGAAACTCGCCTCCCAGGCCCTGATCTTCGGCACATCCACGTCGTCGAGTAGGCCCTGCGTAACGGCATAGATCACCATCACCTGATCTTCGACCGGCATCGGCACGTACTGCCCTTGCTTGAGTATTTCGACCGTACGCTCGCCACGCGCGAGCTGGCGTTGCGTGGTGGCGTCGAGGTCGGACCCGAACTGGGCGAAGGCCTCGAGCTCGCGGAACTGGGCGAGGTCCAGGCGGAGCCGGCCGGCGACGCCTTTCATCGCCTTGATCTGAGCGGCACCGCCGACACGCGATACGGAGATCCCGGCGTTCACGGCGGGTCGCACTCCCGAATAGAATAGATTGCTCTCGAGGAAGATCTGACCGTCGGTAATCGAGATGACGTTCGTCGGAATGTAGGCCGCAACGTCGCCTGCCTGCGTCTGGATGATCGGCAGCGCCGTGAGCGATCCGCCCGGCTTGTCGATGTCGGGATGGCCCGCGATCACGCTCTCGTCGTCCGTCAGCCTGGCGGCCCGCTCGAGCAGGCGGCTATGCAGGTAGAAGACGTCTCCCGGGTAGGCCTCGCGACCCGGCGGACGGCGCAGGATGAGCGAGATTTCCCGGTACGCATCGGCTTGCTTCGACAGATCGTCGTAAATGACCAGCGTCGCCCGGCCCTCTTTGTACATGAAATATTCTGCCAGAGCGCAGCCGGTGTACGGCGAGATATACTGTAGCGTTGCCGGATCGGAGGCATTCGCCGCCACGATGATCGTGTAGTCCATCGCTCCCTCGGCTTCGAGCTTGTCGACGACGGATACCACGGTCGAGGCCTTCTGTCCGATCGCGACGTACACACACACGACATCACCACCCCGCTGGTTGATGATCGTATCGATCGCCAGCGCGGTCTTGCCGGTGCGCCGATCGCCGATGATCAACTCTCGTTGACCGCGGCCGATGGGGATCATCGAGTCAATCGCCTTGATCCCGGTCTGGAGCGGCTCATTCACCGGCTGCCGGTAGACGATGCCGGGTGCCTTGCGGTCGACGAGCATCGTCGTACTCGCCTTGATCGCCCCTTTGCCGTCGCGCGGTTCGCCCAGCGGGCTGACGATGCGCCCCAGAAACGCGGGCCCGGCAGGCACCTCGAGCACGCGTCCCGTGCGCCGAACCGTATCGCCTTCCTTGAGTCGGAGATAATCACCGAGTACGACGGCGCCGATGTTATCCTCTTCGAGGTTGAGCGCGAGCGCGGTGATCAGTTCACCCGTCTCCGACGACTCGACCTCGAGCATCTCGTTCGCCACGGCCGAGGACAGACCCCAGATGCGGGCTATCCCGTCCTTCACCTCGAGAATCTGACCAACTTCTTCGAGCTTCAGGTCTTCTTCGAAGTGCTCGATTTGCTCGAGCAGCGCCTTTTTCATCTCGCTGGCGCGGAGCGTCGCGTCTGACGTCGCCATACTCTCTCTATCCCAATCCGACAGGTTGTTGGTTCGGGCCGTTCAGGCCCCTTGTTCCAGCAGACTCCGCCTCAACAGCTTCAGCCGTCGGCGGACGGATCCATCCAGTACCTTATCCTCCACCCGAACGACTATCCCTCCGATCAGGCTTGGATCGATGCGAAACTCCGCATCGACATCGCGTCCGAGCACAGCGGACAGCTCATGTTCGATCTCCAGCCGGAAACTCGTATCGGCTTCCGTGGTGAGCGTGATGGAAGCATGTACGCGCCCCGTTCGCTCATAGAGCAGATCACGGCAGGCCGTCCGTATGTCGGGCAACAGGCTCTGGCGTCGCTTGTCGAGCACGATCAACAGGAACCGGATGAACATCTCCGGATACCGATCCTCAAATGATTCCCGCAGCACGCGGCGCTTTTCTTTGTCCGACACTCGAGGTGTGTGGAGGAATGCCTTGAACGGAGGGGACGTCTCATACAGTCCCGCTACCTCCGAAAGCATCTCCATCCAGGCGGTTTCGGCGCCGTCCCGACCGGCCAGTTCCAGCATCGTGTCCGCATAGGTACGGGCGACGGCCAACCTGCTCATCCGAGTTCCATCAGGTAGTCACGAACAAGCTTCCGGTTGCCTTCGTCGTCGAGTCTTTCGTTGATCAGCCTCTCGGCCGCAGCAATCGACAGGTCAATGGCATCGCGGCGCACGCTTGCCACGAGTTCTTCGCGCTCGCGCGCCATTTCATTACGCGCCTTCTCGAGCAGGGCTTCGTGCTCGGTGCGGGCCTGTGCCAAGATCTCCGCGCGCAGGCGCTCGCCCGCGTCCCGTCCCTCCTGCAGGAAGCCCCTGGCCTCCAGCCGGGCCTCGTCGAGTTGCCGCTGATGCTCGTCCAGCAGACGTCGGGCTTCGTCACGATCGCTCTTCGCGCCCGCGATGGCATCCTCGATTTTCGCGGTTCGACTCTCCAGGCCCTTCGCTATGGCCGGGAACGCCTTCCACGACAGAATCGCCAGGGTCAACAGGAACAGAATCCACGTCCAGAACATCAGGCCGAAGTCGACGGAAAAGACGTTGATTTCTTCCTTCGCCGCTGCCAGATATCTCGGCATAGCCAGGAGTGCCGCAGTCACCACCGACGACGCGATCATTATTCGCGTGGTCACCCGCCTGCCTAGGCCTTCAGAAGGGCGATCACGAGACCAAACAGGGCGGCGCCCTCGATCAGGGCCGCGAGAATAATCGCACCTGTCTGAATCGTGGCCGCGGCCTCGGGCTGACGAGCCATGGCGTCAACCATCTGGCCGCCGATGCGGCCGATCCCGATACCGGCCCCGATGACGGCGAGCCCGGCGCCGATGATCGCGAGTCCTGTCCCGGTGCCCGTTACGGCAGCGTCCTGAACCATTACCAGCAGATTGAACATTCCAGATTCCTCCCTTGAGTCTTCCGTTGTCCGCCCGTTTCCGGACGGCCGCCCGGCATCAGTGCGGGTGCCGGATCAGTCCGATGAACACCGCTGTCAGAATGGTGAATATGTACGCCTGAAGAAAACCGACGAAGATCTCCAGGAACATCACAAACAGCCCCAGCGCGAGCGCGCCCCCTATGCTCACGATCCCCGTCGCTGTAAATCCGCCAAATGTGATGATCAGTCCCAGAAGTGCCAGCAGCACGAAATGACCGGCCATCATGTTGGCAAACAATCGTATCGCCAGCGCAAACGGCTTGGCCAGCTTACCGATGAGTTCGACCGGTGTCATGATGATGAGCATGATCGGCACCATGAAACCCGGCAGTCCCTTGGGAACATAGAAAATCGTGCTGAGATAGCCTTTGGGCCCCAGGGTCAGGAATCCGGCCGTCTCTATGATCACCAGCGAGATGATCGCGAGAGCCGCCGTGACCATGATGTTTCCGGTCGCAGTGGCCCCATACGGGATCAGCCCGAGGAGATTCGAGTACAGAATGAAGAAAAACAGGGTTACGACATAGGGGACAAATCGCTCACCCCCGTGCCCGATGTTTGCCAGCGCTACTTCATCCCGCAGATAGACATAGAACGCCTCGAAGACATTCAAGAACCCGCGCGGGGCTTTCTCCGCCTGATCGTCGCTCGAGAACCGGCGTGCCGCCGTCCAAACGGTAAGTAAGGTCAAGAGCGTAGCGATCCACAGAAACACCAGGTGCTTCGACGGTGACATGTCGAGCTCGACCGAACCGACCCGGAGCGGCTCCCACTTGGGCAGGTGAATCGTCCAGGCGAAGAAGACAAGCGAGTCGGAATCGGCAACGTGGTGCGCCATGACGGCTGGCCCCCACTCGACATCATGGCCGGTCTCGATCGCCTGCTGGTCACCGGCTGCCGCGTGATCCGTCTCGGCCTGGTCCTGCGATTCGGAATGCTCCTGAACGTAGACGCGGGCGGACAGCGCCGGCAGCACAGAGCCGCTGGAAATCGGAGATGCGGACACGGTCAGCGCGAGCGCTGCCACCAGAGGTATGATCAATACCGCCATCTATCTTTCTACCGAACGGTTGCGACCGGTGGCTAATGCCAACCAGACCGCTTCCAGCAGCACCAGTGCTATCAGAGTAAATGCGAAGGCAGACAACGCCTCGCGAGGCACAAGCTCCGTCAGTACCGATAACGTGGCTATTGCGCCGAACGCAGCAAACCTCGCCATCATCCCGCCCACCCAGGCTCGCGTCGCATCCTGCCGTGCCGCCAGACGCCCTGCAAGACGCCAGTAGGCGATGACCTGAATGGCTCCTGCCGTGACAATCCCGATTGCCGCAGCCGCCGATCCTTCGCCGACCGCATAGACGACGAGCCAGCCGCCGCTACAGAGCCCAACCACTACGATCGCGTAAGCCGTCCGTCCCACTGCCTGCCGTTCAGTCTTCGGAAGCATCGTCTTGCCGTCGAGAATCCTCTCGGGGGACGATGACCAGATCACGGTACATGCGGTAGAATCCGGCGCCGAAGCCGAAGAACGTTCCCAGCAACACGAACAGCGGTTCCGTGCCGAGTCTTGCGTCAAGCTTGAGCCCCAACCAGGCAAACAGAGCGATCGCAACGCCCAGTGTGATCCCATGGCCGCCGTATCGTCCTACCTGCGACGCCTGGCTCGACGGCCGTCCATCAGGCTCTTTCAATGTCCCTCCCAGGGCTCGAGCCGCGGCGATGATACCCGCTTGTGAAAAAATTCGCAAGCAATTCCCGACGGCTGATGTTCGCCCTATTGTTGACTCGACAGGGCGCGTGCGCCAGCCTGCGCACTGGAACTCGGTCCGCCGTCGGTGTACCCGCTAGTTGCTGCATCCAAACAAGGGGTCGTGAGGTGCGGAATGTGGGGCCAGGAGGAGGACAATTGGAAGCCAATATTGCAAATCTGACCGATGAGTCCGGCGACGTAGAGTTGCTGAGACGCATGCCGGAGATCAAGAAAACTCTAGAAGCAGAAGTTGGCCGCCGGATCATTGGCCAGAAGGACATCATAGAGGGGCTGCTGGTCACACTGCTGGCGGGAGGACATGCGCTGGTCGTGGGCGTTCCCGGACTTGCCAAGACGACGCTGATTGCCACGCTGGCGGAGACGTTGCACCTCAAATTCAATCGCATCCAGTTCACACCGGACCTGATGCCGTCCGACATTACGGGAACAGAAGTCCTCGAGGAGGATCACGAGACCGGTCGTCGCGTGTTCCGGTTCATTCACGGACCGATCTTCGCCAACGTGATTCTGGCCGATGAGATCAACAGAACGCCACCTAAGACGCAGGCGGCCCTGCTGCAGGCGATGCAGGAGGGGGAAGTCACGGTCGGCAATGACACATTCAAACTGCAGCCGCCCTTTTTCGTCCTGGCCACACAAAATCCGATCGAGCACGAAGGGACATACCCGCTCCCCGAGGCTCAGTTGGACCGTTTCATGATGGAGTTGCGCATCGAGTATCCAAGCTTCGACGAAGAAACCAGCATCGCCACTCTGACGACAGGTGCCGGGGTGGAAAAAATACGCGCCGTGTTGAGCGCCGAAGAGCTCATGGATATTCAAGGACTCGTGCGCCGAATTCCGGCTCCGCCGTCACTCGTCGAAGCTTCCGTCCGGCTTGCCCGGTCGACTCGACCCACGGACACTGAGGCCCCCGATTTCATCCGTCAGATGGTCGCCTGGGGTGCCGGTCCAAGGGCATCGCAGTACCTGGTGCTCGGGGCCAAGGCCCGCGCCGCATTGGACGGCCGTCCGATTCCCGACCTTGACGACGTGCGCACCGTCGCACCCGACGTGCTGCGCCACAGGTTGGTGCCGGGTTTCGAAGCTGAGGCAGCCGGCCGTACAGCCGACGATCTCGTCGACGAACTGGTCCAGGCCATCCTCGTCTGACCCCTTTTTCAATCGCACTGTCCAGCGACGACTGAATCCTTGAGATCCTGTGGAGAAACAGGGATCAGCTCATGAACATCCCCGTGTACCAGCCCATCAGCGTATCACCAAGCAGATAAGTCATGGCAGTCCCTACGGCGAGAAACACGCCGAACGGCACTTCCCGATCCGTGCGCAGGCTGACGGGCGCGAACACGATCGTGCCAACCAATGCAGCCAGAAAAATCGTCAACATGGCTCCGGCAGGACCGAGAAACGCTCCCACCATCGCCATCATCTTCATGTCCCCACCACCCATCGCCGGCTTCTTGAATACCCACTCGCCAAGCACGCCGACTCCGAACAGGACACCAAAACCAGCCGCTGCGCCAAGCAGAGAAACAAGCGGAGTGGGGTGTCCGGGCAGAATGGAATAGGCGAGGCCTGCTGCCAGTCCGCCGAGGCTGAGTGGATCCGGAATCAGATAGTGCCGTGAATCGATCAGTGCGATCGCGAAGACGAGGCTCAGGAGGATCGCCCCCTGCAGGGCGTACCAGGTCGGGCCGTAGAGCCAGGCCACACCGAGCCAGATCGCCGCAGTCGCCGCCTCGACCAGTGGATATTCGATCGAAATCGGTGACCGACACGAGCGGCAGCGGCCACGGAGCAGGAACCAGCTGACCATCGGAACATTGTCGTACCAGGCGATCTGAATGCTGCAACTCGGGCAGCGGGACCGCGGACGTACCGGACTTTCGCCGAGTGGCAACCGGGCGACGAGTACGTTGATGAATGAACCGATGGCCGCCCCGACGAGTGTTACGTAGACGAAGAACGCCGGTTGTAGTTCCACTGGCACATCAGCCTCCGAACATTCGGTCCATGAGTATCGCACCTGCGATTGCCACGTTGAGAGAATCTGGACCCGCGAACAGCGGAATGCCCACGACGCCATCGGCTACTTCGAGGATTTTCGCCGAAACGCCCGCTCCCTCATTTCCCAGCACTAGCGCTACACCACCGGTCCTCCGATCCCTGGCGGCCGGCTTTCCCCCGACGGCGGAAGCCAACAGGGTTGACCCGTGTCCACTACACCAGTCCACCAGTGCCTGGACGGTGGTCTCGAATACCGGCAGACGAAAGCTCGACCCGGAGGCCGCACGCACGGTCTTGGGGTTCCACGCGTCGGCCGTTCCGGGCAGGCAGGCGACCCCGCCGGAACCCAGGGCTTCGGCGGCCCGGATCAGCGTGCCCACGTTGCCCGGGTCCTGGACGGCATCGAGCACCACGAGATTTGCTGTCTGAACGTCATCGAACGACCACACCGGGATGTCGGCCACTGCCAGGATTCCTTGCGGCGTCATCGTTCCGGCGAATTCCCCGAATTCCGCCAGCGAGACCTCCTCTACGGGCACCTCCGCATCACGGAGAGCCTCCAGCGCGGCTGAGACCGCTGGATCGCCGGCAGAGGCTTTCGTATATAGCGCCTGGTGCACGGGAATTCCGGTGCGAAGAAGATCGGCCACGACACGAGGCCCCTCCGCTAGCAGCATCTGGTATTCCCTGCGACCTTTGCGACGGCTCAACGCCCGCAGGCGTTTGGCCTGTGCGATACTAGGCACGGATCGACGAACGGACGGTGACGTGATGACGCAGCAGGACCGGCGGCCGGTAGTACTGACGATCGCGGGTAGCGACTCGAGCGGTGGCGCGGGAATCCAGGCAGACCTCAAGACATTTCACCAATTCGGAGTGTTCGGGACTTCGGCAATCACTGCGATTACTGCCCAGAACACGCGAGAAGTCAGCTCTGTCGGCAGAGTCGAACCAGACCTGGTCAAGGCACAGATCGAAGCCGTCGTAGACGATCTGGCTCCCGCAGCGTGTAAGTCCGGGATGCTCGCCGACATCGCGATCGTCGAAGCCGTCGCGGCGGGACTCGGGTCTGCACACATTCCCCACTACGTCCTGGATCCGGTGATGGTCTCGGCCGGAGGAACTCCTCTGCTCGAACTCTCTGCCGTGGAAGCTCTCAAGAGCCTCCTGATTCCGCGCGCCGACCTGGTCACGCCGAACCTCGACGAAGCCGGAATCCTGGCGAACATGGAAGTCCGTGACACCGGGGCGATGCGCGACGCCGGCGAACGAATCCTCGCGCTCGGCTGTCGGGCCGTTCTGATCAAAGGCGGGCACCTGGTTTCCGACGAGGTTGAGGATCTGTTGATCACGGCCGACGGCCGACGAATCTGGCGGGCTCTCAGGCATCCAATAGGAAACGCGCACGGGACCGGCTGCACTCTGTCGGCAGCGATCACCGCGGGGCTGGCGCTCGGCCGGCCGCTGGAGGAGGCGATCGATCGCGGGCTCACATACACACGACACGCGATTGAGACAGCCCCCGCACGTGGAAGCGGGAGCCGACCTCTCAATCATTGGGCTCCAGAAGGCTGTTGAGGGACTGGGGCGAACCGCGTTACGAGCAGCGCCCGACCCGCCTGCGGCGGGGTGCCCGCCCGATCCGAGGCGGCGCGACGCAGGCATAGCCCAAGCTACGCCCAGGAGCGCCCACGAAGGAGACGGCCCTGTGCCGCCGTAACCCTTCGGGCGAGTGGTGATTGCGCGGTTGATAATTCGTCTCTCCTCTTCTCCGTAGCGTTGCTATGACTCATCGTCGTTCCTGCTCTGAACGCGCAAGCACCACTCGCGCGGCCACCCCAGTCCCTCAACAACCTTCTAGACTGAGTCGGTCCGCCACACGAGCCAGGGACGCGAGCACCAGAGACTGAAAAGTTGCCGCGATCCGATCCGTCGTCTCGATGACCTCGATATGCGACAGCGGCTCAGGGTTGATGCCGGCACCCAGATTCGTTATGCAACTGACCCCAAAGCACCGGACGCCCATCGCACGAGCGGTGATCACCTCTGGAACCGTCGACATCCCGACCGCATCCGCACCGAGTCGGGCCGCCATTCGCACTTCGGAAGGGGTCTCAAAGGTCGGGCCGAGAAATCCGCCGTAGACACCCTCTCGCAAGGCAATTCCATGCTCAATGGCGGCTGCCCTGACCTCGTCGCACAGCACCGGATCGTACGCCTGCCTGAGATCCGGCGCGGCCAGTTGTTCGTCGAGACCGTCTCCTCGAAGTGGATCACACGCCATGAGGTTCAAGTGGTCCACGATGAGCATCAGGTCGCCGGGCGAATAGGTCCGGTTGATACCTCCTGCTGCGTTGCTGACGAACAGCGCCTTGATCCCCAGGTGAGCCATGGCCCTCACCGGAAGCGCGGCATGGTGGGCCGGATGGCCCTCGTACAGGTGGGCCCGACCACAGAGCGCGACGCACGGAACGCCATTCAGCAGACCTGTTCGAAACACGCCGGCATGCCCCTCCACGCCTACGGCCGGGAATCCCGGGATATCACCAAACGCGATCTCGTGTCCGCCATCGAAGCGGTCAGCCAGGCCTCCAAGCCCCGATCCGAGGATCAGGCCGACGGTCGGCCGGAAACCGCCGGTGAGTCGATCGATCTCGCGGGCAGCCTTCTTGGAGGCGGGACTACTCAGGACAATACTCCAGCGAGCGACGCCGTCATCCAGGTCGCGACCGTGCCGCCAAGCATCGCCCGCATGCCGAGCTTGGACAGGTCCTGCCGCCGTTCTGGCGCGATTCCCCCGATTCCCCCGATCTGGATCGCGATTGATGAGAAGTTGGCGAATCCCGTGAGGGCATACGTGGCGATGATGACGGACTTGGGCGAGAGATTCGCCGCGCCCGACAGTATTTCCGACAGCATCTGGAACGCCACGAACTCGTTGGCGACCATCTTCACCCCGAACAGGCTGCCGATCACGGCGATATCCTGCTTCGGCACGCCGAGCAGCCACGCGACGGGAGCGAACACCCAGCCGAGTATGCGTTCAAGGGTGATCCCCTCTACACCCACCAGTCCGAGGCCCCACCCGAGCATGCCATTGAACAGCGCGATCAGTGCAAGGAACGCGATCAGCGCCGCTCCTACGTTGAGCGCCAGGCGAAGTCCGTCCGTCGCCCCGCCCGAGGCGGCATCGATCAGGTTTACATGGCCCTCCTCGATCTCGAAGTCGAGCGAGTCGCGTGTCTCCGGTACCTCGATCTCAGGAAGCAGCATCTTGCTGACCACGATGCCGGCCGGAGCCGCCATAATGCTGGCGGCCAGCAGATGGCCGGCGATCTGTGGAAACGTCGTGGCGAGCATCGCCACATAGGCCGCCATGACCCCACCGGCGACCGTAGCGAATCCACCTGTCATCACGGTATTCAACTCGGACATCGTCATCTTGTCGACGAACGGCTTGATGAGCAGCGGCGCTTCCGTCTGGCCTACGAAGATGTTTCCGGCGGCCGACGTGGTTTCGGCCCCGCTCGTCTTCAGAGTGCGTTGCATCGCCCAGGCAACGCCTTTCACGATCCATTGCATGATTCCGAGGTAATACAGAACGGTCATCAGGGAGGAGAAAAAGATGATCGTGGGCAGGACACTGAATGCGAAGTTCGCAGCTACGGTCACGGTGCCGCCGCCCCCGCCGTCCACGGCGATGACACGATCCACGAGTCCACCGAACACGAAACGGGCACCAGAATTCGTGTACCCGATCAGTGCCACGAATACATCGTTGACGACCAGGAAGAAACCACGTCCTGCATCAGTCTTCAATACCAGTAACGCGAAGACCAACTGCAGCATCAGACCCTTCGCCACAAGTGCCCAGTCAATCGCCTTACGGTGGGCTGAGAACGCCCACAGGACGGAAAGGATTACGGCCAGCGCGAGTAGACCCCGCGCCGCACGGAGCGGGAACGGTTCGTCGATTTCACCAACCTGCACGAGTCCGGAAGCGGACTCCTGCACGTCATCGACGGCAGAGGCGTCCATGGACGACGCGAGGGTCGACTCAACCGCCGACGCGCTTTCCGTCACCGGGGATCCCTTGGCCTGAGACAGCAGGATCCCGCCAACGCTGCCCACCACGAGGATCGCCAGGAAAATTCGGATTCCGGCTGCCGTTATTCGCTTGCTCACCATCCGCCAAACCTCCCGAGTTCACTGCGCGCCAGAACCCGCCCTTCCCGTTTCGCACCGGTAAGAATCGGCTTAGCGAACAGCTTGATGAGAACTACGCCGGCGACAAATCCGCCGACATGCGCCCAGAATGCCACACCGCCACCCGATCCTGCCGAAACAGATCCGGACAGCACCTGAAGACCAAACCACCACAGCAACATCACCCAGGCTGGAACCGGAATCACCCGAATGAAGATCACGAAGAAGAACAGGGTAAACACTCGGACGCGAGGGTAGAGGATAAGATAGGCCCCCATGATTCCGCTGATTGCTCCCGAGGCGCCGACTGTCGGGATGGGACTGCCGGGAGCCGACGCGAGGTGCGCGGCAGCCGCAAGCGCACCGCAGATAAGATAGAACACGAGGTAACGGGCGTGGCCCATGGAATCCTCGATGTTGTTCCCGAATACCCACAGAAACCACATGTTGCCGATCAGATGCATCCAGCTACCGTGGAGGAACATCGAGGTAAAAATCGTCGATCCGGTCAGACCTCCGATACGACAGGCAAACCCCGGTCCGAGACGGATGCCCGTTCCGGAAGCAATCTGACCGGTGATTTCTCCTGGAATCGCCCCGAAGGTACACAGCGATTCGAGGAACGGCTCCCCAGCCCCGGCGCCCTGTACGAAGATCCACACCACAGCGTTAGCCACAATCAGAAGCACCGTGACAAACGGGATGAGTTCGGTCGGGTTCTCATCGCGAAGTGGAAACATGGGTTGAAGGGTAAATCCCTGCCGCTGGACTCCGCAACGGACTGCCGTTCTGGCGCATTCAGACCGTCAACGCGCCAGATTGTCGGCGTTTACCGTCTATCAGAGCCTTAAATCCGGCACATGGCTTGCACTCTGCGTTGCTGCAGGATGTCCGGCGAGCAGAGCGTTCTGACCGGAAACGCGCCTGGCGAAGGCCGGGCCGAAAGCATGATCCGCGGACAACGAGGGGACAGCAGAATGAGCAAAGTAATCGGCATCGATCTGGGAACGACGAATTCGGTGGTCGCCGTCATGGAAGGCGGAGACCCGGTAGTCATCCCCAACGCCGAGGGGGCGCGAACGACGCCGTCGGTTGTTGCCTACACGAAAGATGGGGAGCGACTCGTCGGTCAGGTCGCCAAGCGGCAGGCCGTGACGAATCCTACGAACACGATCTTCTCGATCAAGCGGTTCATGGGGCGCCAGTCGGCTGAGGTCGACAGCGAGAGGAAAGTGGTCCCCTACCCTGTAGATGCCGATGCCCAGGGACGGGTCGTGGTCAAGATCGAGAACGCGGATGGGCAGACCTTCACGCCGCCCGAGATTTCGGCAATGATCCTCCAGAAAATGAAGCAGACGGCCGAAGACTATCTCGGCACGGATGTGGAGAAGGCGGTCATCACGGTGCCCGCGTACTTCAATGACGCGCAGCGGCAGGCAACGAAGGACGCGGGAAAGATCGCCGGCCTTGAGGTTCTCCGGATCATCAACGAGCCGACCGCTGCCGCGCTCGCCTATGGGCTCGACAAGAAGGCCGATGAAAAAATCGCCGTGTTCGACCTCGGGGGTGGAACCTACGATATCTCGATTCTCGAACTCGGCGATGGCGTATTCGAAGTCAAGGCTACGAACGGCGACACCCACCTCGGCGGCGATGATTTCGATCAGCGGATCATCGACTGGCTGGTGGAGGAGTTCTTGAAGGATCAGGGCATCGACCTCTCAAAGGATCCGATGGCGCTGCAGCGTCTGAAGGAGGGGGCAGAGAAGGCAAAGATGGAATTGTCGTCCACCATGCAAACGGACATCAACTTGCCGTTCATCACTGCGGACCAGTCGGGACCGAAGCATCTCAACATCACATTGACTCGCGCACATTTTGAAAAGCTGGTTGATGACTTGATCGAACGGACTCGCGAGCCGATGCGGATGGCGCTGTCCGACGCAGGGCTCAAACCAGAAGACATCGATGAGGTCATCCTCGTCGGGGGATCCACCCGAATTCCGAAGATTCAGGCAACCGTGCAGGAATTCTTTGGCAAGGACCCGCACAAGGGCGTGAACCCGGACGAAGTCGTCGGTATTGGAGCTGCGATCCAGGCCGGTGTGCTTTCCGGTGATGTGAAAGACGTTCTGCTTCTCGACGTGACACCACTGTCACTCGGAATCGAGACCCTGGGCGGCGTGATGACACCGCTCATTCCGCGCAACACGACGATTCCGACCAAGAAGAGCGAGACTTTCTCGACGGCCGAAGAGAATCAGCCGTCAGTGGACATTCACGTGCTGCAGGGCGAACGCCCGATGGCTTCGGACAACAAGACGATAGGAAAATTCAACCTCACGGGCATTCCGCCCGCGCCGCGGGGAGTGCCGCAAGTCGAAGTGACGTTCGATATCGACGCCAACGGAATCCTTCACGTGAGCGCCGCGGACAAGGCGACCGGAAAGGAGCAGAAGATCCGTATAGAAGCCTCTTCTGGTCTGTCCGAAAGCGACATCGATCAGATGGTGAAGGATGCCGAGGCGCACGCGGCCGAGGACAAGGACCGGCGCGAGGCCGTCGAAACTCGCAACCGACTCGACTCACTGATCTACCAGACCGAGAAAAACCTCGAAGACTGGAAAGACAAGCTGGACGACGACGCGAAAGCGGACATCGAGGCCAAGCTCGAGACTGGTCGACAGGCGCTGAAGCAGGATTCGTCCGAAGAAATCGTCGCCGCAACGGAGGCGATCCAGGCCGCAGTTCAGGAAGCCGCGCAGCAGATCTACGCGCAGGCCGGGATGGGCGATGGAGCTTCGGCCGACGAAGGATTCGCGGCCGATGGTGAAGAGACGGAGACCGACGACGAAGATGACGAAGACGTCGATGTCGTTGAAGCCGACTACGAGATCGTTGAGGAGCCCGAGGCAAGCTGACACGCCGGAAGCAGTGATCCCAGGCCCACGGGCGGCAGTGCTGAGTCTGGTGCTGCCGCCCGTGGTTTTTCCGGGCGGCGGGAACCCCTGGCTGCCGGAATGCTATCATTGATCGGGTGGACACAATGGGACGACGCGACCGTCACGGAACGGTCGGAGTGACAGGAAGGCTGTGAATACGATGACTGATACGTTGCGCACGAAACTGAATCTGATCCTGACCGCTATAGTAGCGTTTTCGGTGGGATTGGCGATTACCGCCCCGTTCGATGTTCCCGCCGACGGAATGGCGAAGCCGGCTAACGCACCGCTTCGGCTCGACGTTCGCGAACCCGGCCGAGCCGCGGCCGTGGTCGTCGACATGGCGGGCTTCTCGGAGATCGCCGAACGGATTACACCCGCAGTCGTCACGATCAAAGTGCGCCGGCCCTCTCCGCGTCTGACGGGCCGAATCCCATTGCCGGCTCCTCTTGGTGATGAGGATGGATTCGTGTCGGGAAGCGGGTCCGGATTCATCATTACGGAAGACGGCTATGTCGTCACGAACAACCACGTGGTTGAGGATGCCATATCGATCGAAGTCCTGCAGGCGAACGGACGCGTATTTGACAACGTCCGTCTCATCGGCCGCGACGCAACGACCGACGTCGCCTTGCTGAAGATCGAGGCAAGTGGTCTTCCGCACGCTCCCCTGGGCTCCAGCGAGGCAATGCGAGTGGGCGACTGGGTGCTCGCCATCGGCAGTCCCGGATTCAGCCTGGGAACCACGCTGACCACGACCGTCACCGTCGGAATCGTCAGCGCGAAGGGGCGAAGTATCAACATTCTGCGGGAAAGAGATGGTGAACGGCTACCTCTGCGTCTAGCGATCGAGGACTTCATTCAGACCGATGCTGTGATCAATCCCGGGAATTCCGGTGGTCCGTTGATCAATGCATCCGGCGAAGTCATTGGTGTGAACGCAGCGATCGCGTCGGATAACGGGGGATACCAGGGATACGGATTCGCTGTCCCGATGGATCTCGTGCAGGAAGTAATTGACGATCTGGTGGAATTCGGCACCGTGCGCCGCGCATTAATCGGCGTGAGCGTTCGACCCGTCGACGATGCGGACGCGCGATACTACGGCCTTGACCGAGTAGGGGGGGCCAAGGTGTACACCCTCCAGGAAGGCATGCCGGCCCGGGATGCCGGCATCCTTGTCGGCGACATCATCACGGCGGTCGCGGGTCGCGATGTCGTATCCGTGTCCGACCTCCAGCGCCACGTTCGCCGGTTCGAACCGGGAAACATTGTGGAAGTCGAACTGGTTCGACTGACAGGGGGGCGCGAAACCATCAGCGTGCGTCTCGCGTCTGCGCCCACTCCCGATCCAGTCGTTGAGCAGACCGCCGCAGTAACAATTGATCGAATTGACGATCCGATCGGAATCCGTGTCGGAAATATTTCTGCAGGCCTGCGCCGTTCACTGGATCTTCCGTCAACCGTTGGCGGCGTCGTGGTGACGAGCATCGAGCCCAACGGCCCGTACGCCAGGCGTCTGCTTGCGGGTCTGGGTCCACGTCACATCATTACGAGCGTGAATCGAAACGAGATCGACTCCGTCGAGGACTACGAGCGGGCAATGCGCAATGTAGAACCGGGTGACGTAGTCGGCCTCATCCTGTACGACTCGCGCTTGGGCCCGGAAGCCGAATTCATCATCCCAATAACAGTTCCGGTTCCTTCGGCGCGAGTTTCGGCGCGTTGATGGGAGCTGGGCGAGGAGCACTGTCGCCTGCCCGCGGTACAGCCGAATCCGTTGGCGGAGGTGTGGCGCCGGGTTAGGTTTCGGTCGGCGGTTCCACCCGCAACGAGCGAAAGTGGCGGAACTGGCAGACGCGCCAGCCTTAGGAGCTGGTGGCCGAGAGGCCTTGGGGGTTCGAGTCCCCCCTTTCGCATATCCGTGCGCTCGATCTTTCACCCCTTAATGAGCAGGCCCTGATGGCTGAGGACCAGACCGACATTCAAGTCTCCCTCGTCGAAGGAGACGGATGGAATAGAAAGCTGACTGTTACCGTGTCGTCCGCCCGCGTAACCCGCACCAGGTCAGCCGAAATGGGGCGGCTTTCCCGATCGAAGCGTCTCAAGGGATTTCGAAAGGGTAAGATCCCACTCGCGGTGGTGGAACAGCGATTCGGCGCGGAAATCGATGATCGCGTGCAGCAACGGCTCCTGGACGAAGCGTATCGGGAGGCACTGGATCAGCAGGAACTGACGCCAGCCGGTCGCGGCCGGATCACAGACGTCAAGTACGGTCCCGACGAACCGTTCGTGTTCCAGGCCGAACTCGAGGTCATGCCGACGATCCGCCTGGACAGACTCGGTGGCTTCAAGATCGAGAAGACCGTAGCAGAGGTAACGGATGGAGAAATCCAGCAGATCCTCGAGCGGATTCGCGAAGAAAACGCTAGCTGGACGGCTGTCGATCGGCAGCCTGCGAAAAGCGACAGAGTGTCCGTCAGCATTTCACCGCTGTCTGACGAACAGGAGGAACCAGAGGGATCCGGCACCGCGTATCAGGTTGTCATCGGCTCCGGCGAGGCGCTGGCAGGCGTCGAACAGGCCATCACTACGCTGGCGCCTGGAAACGACGGAGTCTTCTCGATCGAATTCCCGGATGAGCCCGGCGAGGGTGAGCAGGAGGCCGGTGCCACCGCGTCCCGAAGACTGCATATCCGATTGGAGTCAGTCGAGGAGAGGGAACTGCCGGAACTCGACGATACGCTAGCCAGTAGCCTTGGGACTTTTGAGACTGTTGCCGACCTTGAAAAGGCCGTGCGCGAAGACCTGGCCCGGCACCACGAAGCTGAGGCTGAGGGCAAGCTCCGGACGGAGCTGATCGCCGCCATCGTCGCTGCAAATCCATTCGTCGTCCCCCGGACGCTGTCGGACCGTTATCTTCATAACATGCTCCAGGCGCCCGAGGAGATGGGCACCGCCGAGTTAGAGCGGGCACGCGAGGCCATCGGATCGCATGCGGAGCAGCAGATTCGGGAACAGTTGATCCTGGATAAGATCATCGAACGCGAGAATCTAGAACCATCCGCTGAGGACGTGGAGGCGGAAATTGAAGCGATGGCCGCCCGGCGGAGAGTCCCTCCAGGCAAACAGAAGAGGGAGTTGGCCCGAGACGGCTCGTTGGAGGCCCTGGGACGCAATCTTGCGGTGGAAAATGCCTTCAGTTACCTGAAAGATCAGTCTGGAATCAGCTGAACTCGACAAGACACGGGAAATATGACGATTTACGCACCATACGTCATCGAGCGAACCAGCCGCGGAGAGAGAAGCTATGACATCTTCTCGCGGCTCCTCATGGACCGCATTGTGTTCCTCGGATCCTCGATCAACGACGACGTGGCGAACGTCGTGATTGCACAGCTCCTGTATCTGCAAGCAGACAATCCGGAGCGCGACATCAACATCTATATCAACTGTCCTGGTGGAAGCGTCTATGCGGGCCTGGCAATCTACGACACGATTCAGTACCTGACGGCACCTGTTGCCACGATCTGCATGGGCATGGCGGCTTCGATGGGCGCTTTTCTGCTGGCCTCTGGCGCTCCGGGCAAGCGTTCTGCGCTGCCGAATTCGCGCATCATGATTCACCAGCCGTCGGGAGGATCTCAGGGAACGGCCTCAGACGTAGAAATCCAGGCCCGGGAGATTCTGTTTGCCCGCCAGCGTCTCAATGAGCTGTTTGCCCAGCACACAGGACAATCGATCGAGCGAGTCGCCGACGATGTAGACCGAGATACATACATGTCGCCTGAGGAGGCGCTAGAGTACGGCTTGATCGACCGAATCATCCAGCCAGGCGAGAAAGTTGCTGAAAAAGGAACGGGAGAGTCCCCACAGGTGTCCGAATCCGATATCGCGCCAGTCGAAGCGGCCCCGGCCGCCGAAGACTGAGTCCAGACGGTCCCAGGGAGGAGATCTCGAACATGCCAGGCGACAAACACCTCAGGTGTTCGTTCTGCGGCAAGTCTAAGGACACCGTTAAGAAGTTTATTTCGGGTCCGAACGTCTATATCTGCAACGAGTGCATCTCGCTGTGCAACGAGATCCTCACGGAGGATGAGGACCGCGATTCTGCGGCACCAATATCTGAGGTTCTGAGTCCAGCCGAGATCAAATCAGTCCTGGACGAATACGTCATTGGCCAGGAAGAGGCGAAGCGGATACTCGCGGTCGCGGTCTACAATCACTACAAGCGGATCAACCACAGCAGTGTGATCGACGACGTCGAGATCGAGAAGTCGAACATTCTGCTGATCGGGCCTACCGGTGTCGGCAAGACACTGCTTGCGCAGACCCTGGCCCGCTTGCTTCAGGTTCCGTTTACGATCGCTGATGCCACTACCCTCACAGAGGCCGGCTATGTCGGAGAGGACGTTGAAAACATCCTCGTCCGGCTGCTGCAGGCCGGGGACTACAACATTGCTGACTGTGAGCGGGGCATCGTCTACGTCGACGAAATCGATAAGATCGCCCGAAAGAGCGAGAATCCGTCGATCACGCGTGATGTCAGTGGTGAAGGGGTTCAGCAGGCTCTCCTGAAAATCCTCGAGGGAACGATCGCATCGGTGCCCCCGCAGGGCGGACGAAAGCATCCGCAGCAGGAGTACATCCAGATCAACACGCGCAACATCCTGTTTGTGTGTGGAGGTGCATTCGACGGCCTCGAGGACATTATCGAGCGACGCCTGGGTAAGAGACGGATCGGATTCGGCCCGGACGCTGGCTCGAATTCCGAAGTTCCCGACCCCCTGCAGTCCGTTGAGCCCGAGGATTTGATGCGATACGGATTGATCCCGGAGCTCGTAGGTCGTCTCCCGGTTACGGTGGCGCTGCATGACCTGGACGAAGACGCGATGATGGAAATCCTCATTCGGCCGAAGAATGCCCTGGTCAAGCAATACCAGAAAATGTTCGAACTCGAAGGAGTCGGCCTGACGTTTGACCCGAAGGCTCTCGAAGCGGTAGCGAGAGAAACCATCACCCGGGGCACCGGGGCGCGTGGGCTGCGCGCCGTACTCGAGACGGTAATGGTAGATATCATGTTCGACCTGCCGTCCCGGGACGACGTCCGTGAGGTCGTGATCACGCGCGAGACGATCGAAGACGGTGCAGACCCGCTGCTGATCCTCGAGCCCGAAACTCAACGCCGAGAAGCCTGACATCTCCGGCACGGAAGGTGCCCGCGTCCGACAGGTCGAATTCGCGGGCGCGATCGGTGCGTCCGGTCAGAATCCTCCCGGACAATTCCCGCAGGTGGCGGTCGCGGGGCGATCTAATTGCGGCAAGTCCAGCCTGATCAACAAGCTCGTTGGCCGCAAGAAACTTGCGCGGGTGTCACAGGTCCCGGGCAAGACCCGCGAGATCAATTTCTATCTGATCAATGACCGGTTCTTTCTCACCGATCTTCCCGGTTACGGATTTGCCAGGGCACCTGAAGCAGCTCGAAAGCACTGGCATGTGTTGATCGAAAATTTTCTGACGGACAACACAGACCTGGCAGGAATCATCGTCCTCATCGATGCGAGACGCGGGCTTCTGACCCAGGACGAGCAATTGCTTGGCTGGTTGGCCGATTTGCAGATTCCGACTCTGTTCGCGCTGACGAAAATCGACAAGCTGAATCGGAGTGGTAGAAAAAAGGCCGAGGCTGCGTTGCGAAAGGACCTCGACCTGCATGAAGATCAGGTTATCGCCACCTCCGCCCACTCGGGTGATGGTGTGGACACCTTACGCGAGAGTATGTTTGCTCTCGTCGATTCCTTCTCGACGGAGACCGTATGACCATGGTGTATCTCTTATCTCTGAGGCCACAGCGTCTGGCGATCTCAACCTTCATCGCATTCTGGACATTTGCCTGCGGTGGGTCGGTCGCCCCGGAGACATCAGTAGCCCCCACGGTCGCAAGCGCACAAGAAGTGAAAGAGTGGACGGCCGAGTTGGAAGTTGAGTATTCCACAAGCCGGCCATTGGGACCGATCGGGTATGGCACCCTGTCGCAAGACGATATCACGGTCCTTCTTGAGGACGGAAATGTTCGGATCAAGGTGGTACCGTTGACCGAGTGGGTGATCCGACTCGTGGCTCCGGACACCTACAGGCGCCTGAACGGCTACAAGGTAGTACGTGCGCAAGAAATACAGGATCGAGTCTCGCGGTTGGGGGAGCGGGGTTGGCCGCTTGTCCTGTTCGTCACGTATTTCAGCCAGGCAGTCGAGGCAACGTTCGAGCCATACGATCTCCAGATCCGGATCAATGGGTTCTTATATCGACCCCTGGATATCCTGCCCGTCACTCCCGACTTTACACGGGAACGGCTTCGCCAGCAGGAGACTCAGATTGCACTCTACCTTTTCTCGGCGGACATTGACCTGGACCTTCCGATGACGTTTGCCTACGGACGTGCGAGCAGCTCGGCGTGGGACAGAATCCGGTCGATCCTGGACTCGGAACTGGCTCAGGCCAATTCCCGGGCAGGGACAGGCGTGGAATCAGACGAAACCGGACCATAGAAGACCGTTGAACGTGTGGGGTGCGCCGCTTTACTCGCCGATCTCGTATTTCTTGATCTTGCGGTACAGGGTACGCTCCCCGATTCCAAGCCGTTCGGCAGCTTTGCGTCGATTCCCGGCGACGCTGGCAAGCGCGATCGCGATGGCCTGCCGCTCGATTTCGGCCATCGTCATCTCCGGTTCGAGCTGAATCGAAGGCTGGGCGTCAAGTTCGTCTTCCCGGCCACCAGACACCTCGATCGCCGCCACTCCTGCAAACATGGAATCCACCGGAGTCGGCTCTCCGGCCACGGCATCCCACACCGGTGTATCCTCGGCAGAATAGCGGGCCTTGAACCGATCGAATTGTGACCTGAGATCCTCCAAGTCGATCTTCATCTCGACGAGCGTACGAAACAGAAGATCCATCTGAGGAATTGCAGGAAGTCCCTCCGAACCGTCGGCCACCACCAGAACTGACGGATCGCCCAACGAGACGGGGAGCAGGGTCCGGCCGCTCGTTTCCCGTACATCGAGGGGAATGTCCTCCGCACGAATCATCGAACCCGGCGCAAGAACGACCATCGACTCGATGAGATTGCGCAGCTCGCGAACATTCCCGGGCCACTCATAGTCCAGCAGGATTTGCATCGCTTCGGCGGAGAGGCCCTTGAATTCCCGGTCATGGGTCTGGCTCAGTTCATCGATGAACAGGCGTATTAGAATCGGGATGTCCTGACGGCGGTGACGCAGTGGGGGCAGGTCTACATGCAGAACATTGATCCGGTAGTAGAGATCCTTCCGAAACGAGCCAAGACGAACGGAGTCACGAAGTTGCTTGTTCGTGGCGGCGATGACCCGGACATTCACTTCAATCTCAACTTCACCTCCCACGCGCATGAATCGGTGGGATTCCAACACGCGCAGAAATCGAGTCTGCAGAGGCAGCGCCATTTCACCGATCTCGTCCAGCAGCAGCGTTCCGCCATCAGCGAGCTCGAACATCCCTTTCCGCCGGGAGGTGGCCCCGGTGAAAGCGCCTTTCTCGTGCCCGAACAATTCACTCTCGAGCAGCGATTCCGGAATCGCCGAACAGTTTATGGCAATGAATGGACGGGTTCGCCTCGGCGACAGTCGATGAATCGCCCGGGCGACCAGCTCTTTGCCTGTGCCGCTCTCACCCGTTATCAACACCGTCGAATTCACCGAAGCAATCGTGTGGACACGTTCGAGCATCTCACGGATGGCATCGGTCCGACCGATGATTCCAGTTTCGAGTTGGAGTTCGAATCGTTCGAGTTCCTGGGTGAGCGCAACCTGGACTTCCGCCGGATCGACCGGACTCATCAAAACGGCATCGAGGTCGGGGTCGTCGTTACGGGACCCAGGTTCGGGTGAAAGATCGGGATGGACAACAGCGATGATGGGCGGTCGGGGGATGCGCGAAGCGAGGTTGGCTATCTGCCGACGTGCCTCCGGGGCTCGAGGGTCGCCAGTTAGAACGAGAGCAAAAACCTCCTGGTCCCCTGCCCGCCGCTCAAGCGCATCCAGGTCGGAGAGAATCTCGGCGGCATGGCCGTCGGCCGCAGCCGCCTCTCGAACGGCCACTGCAACTTCTATGTCGGAATCCTGAATGAAGACTAGAGCCATTGTATCATGATACAGATTCGTCGTGCGATGTGTCCGCACCGCGCAGCAATGCTACAGCATGCCGAACGAGCGGCGTGAGCGCGGCAAGTCCGTCGTCCACGCCAGCCGGACTACCCGGCAGGTTCACGATGAGCGTCTCACGACGTGTTCCTGCCACCCCTCTTCCCAGTGACGCATAGACCGTTTTCTCACGGCCCACGGCCCTGATCATCTCTGCAATCCCGGGGGCTTCCCTCTCGATGATGGATAAGGTCGCCTCCGGCGTCACATCCCGCGCTGTCAGGCCCGTACCTCCAGTGGTCACGATCAGGTCACAGGAGCCGGAGTCCGCCCAGTCGGCCAGGATCGCGGACACTGGCGCTGAACCGTCCGAAACGACGTTCCGGCAGACGAGTTTGAATCCCTGCTCCGCCGTCCAGGCCTCGATCCGAGCACCTGACACGTCCTCCCGCGTACCCGCTGCGACTCCGTCGGACACGGTGAGAATACCAACCCGTACCTCCGCCTGCCGGCTCATTTGCGCAGGGAACCGTCCGCATAGAATGGCATCGCCACGACCCCTGCCGGTATCATCCGGTCACGAATGGAGATCTCGACAGGCGAACCGGGCTTGGCAGCCGGGGGCAAATAGGCGGTGCAGATTCCGGCGCCGAGTGATGGGCTCATCGTACCGCTTCGAACCGTTCCACACACAACGCCCTCAAAGCTGACTTCGTAGCCCGGCCTCGGAAAACCCCGTTCAAGCAACCGGATTCCCCTCAGTCGGCGCGCGAGTCCATCGGCTTTCTGGCGCATCAGGATGTCTCGCCCGATGAATGCTTCCTTGGAAAGCTTTACGAGCCAGCCGAGACCGGCCTCGAGCGGGCTCGTCTCATCATCGAGGTCATTTCCGTACAGTGCATAGCCCATCTCCAGCCGCAGACTATCTCTGCAGCCGAGTCCCGCGGGAATCAGTCCGACCGAAGAGCCCGCATCCATGAGTGCCTCCCATACCGCTGCCGTTCGCTCCGCAGGAAGGTATAACTCGAAGCCATCCTCACCCGTGTAGCCCGTTCGGCTGATCACGCATGGCGCACCCCCGACATGCCCCTGCGTAAACTCATAGAATCCGATCGATTCGAGGTCTTCCGAGGCTAACGGAGCGAGGATTTCCTGGCTCAGCGGTCCCTGGAGGGCCAGCAAGCCCACGCCTTTACTTTCATCTTCAAGCTGCACGTCAAAGCGCGCGGTCTGCCCTTTGAGATGGGCCCAGTCCTTGTCCAGATTAGCGGCATTGACGACGAGTCGGAAGCGATCTTCGCCGAATCGATACACAAGCAGATCATCAACGATTCCGCCGGATTCGTGGCACATGACACTGTACTGAGCCTGGCCCGAATCCAGGGCCAGCGGATCATTGCTCGTCGTCCATCCAATGAATTCAGCAGCGTCCGGACCCGTGACCAGAAACTCACCCATGTGGGATACGTCGAACAGCCCGGCAGACTCCCGAACCGCCTGGTGCTCGCGGCGAATTCCCGTCGGATACTGGACGGGCATCGAATAGCCGGCGAACGGCACCATCTTGGCGTTCAGGCCTACGTGCCGGTCGTAAAGCGGAGTCCGCTCAAGGTCAGCCATTCGGAAACTCGTTCAGTTAGGGAGCCGGCGCCGACGGCGCCTGATTCAGAGAATGTAACGTCGGAGATCGTCATCCTCGACGATGTGGGCCAGGCGCGCTCGTACGTCCTTCGCCTCAATGTGAATTGTCGACCCGGCGCCCTCATCCGGCAGGCCGAACATCACGTCTTCCAGCAGCGTCGTAAGGACAGTGTGGAGTCGCCGTGCCCCAATGTTTTCCATCCGCTGATTCACGTCAGCCGCAATTCGGGCAATCTCCTCGATGCCGTCTTGAGAGAATGTGAGCTCCGCACCTTCCGTCGCCACCAGAGCCTGGTATTGAGACAAGAGAGCGTTCTTCGGCTCCAGCAGGATGCGCACGAATTGTTGTTCGTCCAGACTGTGAAGTTCCACTCGGATCGGAAATCGGCCCTGCAGTTCGGGAATCAGATCGGACGGCTTGGCGGCGTGGAACGCCCCGGCGGCGATAAACAGAACGTGTTCGGTTCTTATGAGGCCGTACTTCGTCTGGACCGTCGATCCCTCGACGATCGGCAGCAGATCCCGCTGAACGCCCTCACGCGACACGTCAGGGCCCTGCTCGTGGCCTCCCGAGGCCACCACCTTGTCGAGTTCGTCGAGGAAGATGATCCCCATGCTCTCGGCACGGCGCACCGCCTCGTCGATGACCTCGTCCATTTCAACGAGATCGTCCAGCGCTTCGCTGACGAGGATCCGCCGGGCCTCAGAGACACTGACCCGCCGCCGCTTCGTTCGCTTCGGCAGCATGTTCGAGAGGACTTCACCGAAGTTCCAGTCGACGCCCTCCATGCCCACCGCTGCCATGTCCATGACGGGCAGTGCGCTCTCCGTAACGTCGATTTCTACCTCTCGATCCTCAAGGACATCGTCCTGCAACAATCCGCGCAGCTTTTCGCGTGTCCGAAGACGACGCTCCTCCTGAGGATCTTCGTGGGTCTCGTCGTCCGCAGCCCGAACCTCGCCGCTGGAGCCAACGACCCACTTTCGATCCGGCTCCGCGCCAGCGTCCGGGTGGGAATCCCGCCTCGCAACGGGGGGAAGCAACAGATCGAGCAGTTTTTCCTCTGCCCGCGCCGCGGCTGTTTCAAGGCATGCTTCCTCGCGCTCCTGGCGGACCATGTTCACTGAGATATCGACAAGGTCGCGCACCATCGACTCGACATCGCGACCGACGTACCCGACTTCGGTGAACTTCGAGGCCTCCACCTTCACGAGTGGAGCACCGGCGAGCCGGGCAAGGCGACGGGCAATCTCGGTTTTTCCTACTCCCGTGGGACCAATCATGATGATGTTGTTGGGCAGGATTTCCTCGCGCAATTCGGGCTCTACGCGCTGGCGCCGCCAGCGGTTGCGCAGGGCGATGGCCACGGCCTTCTTGGCGTCATCCTGTCCGATGATGTACTTGTCGAGCTCCGCAACAATCTGCTTCGGCGTCAACGAGGCAAATTCATCGCCTTCGTCAGATTTCTGTCCGTCGTCGATCACTTCGAGGTCGCTCCTGTCAGTTCGAGCATAGTGAGATGATCATTGGTATACACACAAATGCTCGCAGCGATCGACATAGCGGCGCGCACGACTTCCGGTGCCGACAGGTCTGTGTTGCTGACGAGAGCACGGGCCGCGGCCAGTGCGTAGCTCCCGCCGGAGCCTATCGCCAGAATACCGTCGTCCGGCTCAATCACTTCGCCCGTACCGGACACGAGCAGGATTTGCTTCCGATCGGCAACGAGAAGCAATGCCTCCAGCCGGCGGAGATACCGGTCGCTCCGCCATCTCTTAGCCAGTTCGACGGCGGCGCGACTCAGGTTGCCCGGGTGGCGCTCCAGCTGTGACTCAAAAGCCTCGAACAGATTCATGGCGTCCGCGACGCCACCAGCGAAACCCGCGAGAATCTCACCACCCTTCATCAGGCGGACTTTGGTAGCCCCACCTTTTACGATCTGGTCTCCCATCGACACCTGGCCATCACCGCCGAGTGCGACGCGGTCGTCGCGGCGAACACAGAGAATCGTCGTGGCATGCATCATCGAAGTAACTCGTGGTTGGCGGTCGGATCCCGACCGCGATCAGTCGGCGCGCGGATGCGCCAGACGGTAGGTCTTCAACAGGCGCTCGCGAGACGTGTGTGTATAGATCCGCGTCGTGGAAAGGCTCGAGTGCCCCAATAGTTCTTTCACTACCAGCAGATCAGCCCCTTCATCCAGCAAGTGCGTGGCGAATGTGTGTCGCAGAGCGTGGGGTGACATCGATTCGCCTCCTGTCGCTGCCGCCAGGCACCGGCCCACGATTCGTTGAATCTGGCGACGTGACAACCGGCCGCCGATCCTGGACGTAAACAGGCATTGGCCAGACTGTTCCGTGCCTGCCATCCGATCGGCCTCAAGGTAACGACGAATTGCCGCCGCGGCCTGCCGCCCGACTGGCGTGATGCGTTCCTTCCTTCCCTTCCCAACTACCCGAACAGTGCCGACTTCGAGATCCACATCCACCACGTCGAGCCCGTGCAGTTCGGCGAGGCGCAGGCCCGAGGAGTAGAACAATTCGAGTATGGCCCGGTCTCTCAGAAACATCGGATGATTCTCGGGCATCGCCTCAAATAGCTCGTCAACCTGGGCACGGCTCAGAAACGCGGGCAGCTTCCGCCGAGGAGCCTGAGCCCCGATGAGTCGGGCCGGGTTGTCAGCCAGCTGGCCGGTGCGATGCAGAAACCCGAGAAATACCCGTACGGTGGACAACTTCCGGGATATCGTGGCCGGGGCTCGACCGCACGCATCGAGTTCTCCAAGCCACGCACGAATCGCGAGCCGGTCCACCATCTCCCATCCCCAATCCTCGACACCCAACCATCCACCCGTAAAACGCTCGAACTGATCCAGGTCGCGCCGGTAGGCGTCGACTGTATGTGGCGACAGCCGGCGTTCGCTCTCGATCCAGCGCGCGAAATCAGATCGGGCTTCCGCTCGTGAATTGGTTGGCTGGCTCACAACACGCTCGAGTGAGGCGAAAATTCTGCCCACCAGGCCTCGATGTGCTCCCGGGCCCGCAAGCCGAGCGCTGCCCGCCGTGCCTTTCGACCGCCCTTGATCCTGGCAGGCAACGGATCCAATAGCCCGAAATTGGCGTTCATCGGTTGAAAGTTCGCTGGATCAGCTTCGCGCAGGTACCGATGCAGTCCCCCGATCATCGTGGTCGGAGGTGGCAGCAGTGGCAGTTCGCCGGTCAGGATCCTGTCGAGATTGAGTGCCGCGAGCAGACCGCTGGCGATGGACTCCGTGTATCCTTCGACACCGGTCAACTGCCCGGCGAACAGAAGATCATCTCTCCCTTCGATCGAGCCATACGCCGTCAGCTGTGCGGGAAAGTTGAGGTATGAATTGCGATGAATGGCACCGAACCGCAGAAATTCCGCATCCTCCAGCCCTGGAATCATCCGGAACACTTTGATCTGCTCACTGATCTTCAATCGCGTCTGGAATCCAACCAGATTCCACATCTGCCCGCTCCGATCCTCCATGCGAAGCTGGGCGACGGCATGATGCTGTCGGCCTGATTCCGGATCCAGGAGCCCCACCGGGCGCATGGGCCCGAAGCGCAACGTCTCCCGTCCCCGAGAAGCCATGACCTCGATCGGCAGGCAGCCTTCGAAATATGGCACCTGATCCCATTCGTGGCCTTCATGCACATCCGCTGCGAGAAGGGCGTCGATGAACGCCTCATAAGTGTCATGGTTAAACGGGCAATTCAGGTAGTCCGCACCTCCTTTTCCATAACGAGACGCCTTGAATACGATGCTCTCGTTAATCGACTCTCGTGAAAAAATCGGTGCAATGGCATCAAAAAACGCCAGGCTCTGCTCGCCGAGCAATTCTTGGATGCTCTGGGACAGGGCATCGGATGTGAGAGGTCCCGTGGCAATGATCGTCGGGCCATCCGGTATAGCCGAGACCTCTTCGGTCAGCAACTGAATGTTCGGATGGTCGGATATGCGCCGGGTGACCTCGGCGCTGAACAGACGCCTGTCGACGGCCAGCGCGCTGCCAGCCGGCACCCGACACTCGTCTGCAACGGTGAGGAGCATGCAGCCGAACAGCCGCATTTCGGCCTTCAGGATTCCATGCGGCGTGTCGAGCGCCTCGGACTTGAAGGAGTTCGTACATACGATCTCGGCCAGGTCCCCAGTCTCGTGGGCCGGAGTACGGCGTTCGGGTCGCATCTCGTGGAGCCGAACGACGTAACCCAATTCCGCGAGTTGCCAGGCGGCTTCGGACCCGGCGAGTCCGCCACCGACGATCGAAACCGTCGGCCGGGTCATTTCTTACGCCCGCCTTTGCGCGCGCCTCCTTTGCCGGACTTCAGCTTTTCCGCCCGTTCGGCGAGAAGCTCGATCGCCTGTTCCACGGTTACGGCGTCTGACTCCATTCCTTTCGGCAGGGAGGCGTTGAGCTTCCCATGTTTCACGTACGGTCCGTAGCGGCCGTCGAACAGTTTGATCACTTCCCCGTCAGCCGGATGGGGACCAAGTTCGCGGAGCATGGCCCGGGCCTGTCGTCCCCGCTTCGGCTCACGCAACAACTCCATGGCCCGATCAAACTCGATGGTCAATACATCATCCCCAGCCCCAGCCTGCAGCGAACGAAAGTCCTTCTCGTGCACGACGTATGGACCGTACCGTCCCATTCCAGCCCGCACAGGCTTGCCGGTGTCCGGATGTGCACCGAGGTCGCGCGGTAATTCAAGTAGAGAGAGTGCCTTGTCGAGATCTACGTCCTCGATGGCCATGCCTTTCGGAAGAGAGGAACGCCTGGGTTTCGGTCCGCTCTCTTCCTGCTCACCGAGTTGAACGAACGGCCCGAACCGGCCGACGAGCCTGAACACCTTCTTGCCTGTAGCCGGATCAACGCCGACTTCCTCGTTCGTCGCCTTCTTCTGCTCGATCAACCGCGCCGCGACTTCCGCGGTAAGGTCGGCTGGAGCCAAATCTTCGGGAATCGATACACGGATCGTCTCATCACCTGACTGATGTTCGAGAAACGGCCCGTAACGACCGATGCGGACACTCTGCTCCATGTCGTCGAAGACAACCGTGGACGCCTCACGTGGGTCGATCTTGTCCGCCTGCTCGACCAGGCGTGCTTCGAATCCGTGCTCGCCTCGATAGAATTCGTTCAGGTAGGAGCGCCACTCCATCTTACCGGCAGCGATCTGATCGAGGCCCTGCTCCATCGCGGATGTAAAGCCCAAGTCTACAAGATCTTCGAAGTGCTCTTCAAGCAATGCCGTCACGGCAAAAGCGAGAAACGTCGGCACCAACTGCTGACCTTCCAGCCGAACGTATCCGCGACTCTCCATCGTACTGATGATCGTCGCTGTCGTGCTCGGTCGGCCGATGCCCTCTTCTTCGAGGATGCCGGGGAAGGCACCCTGGGTGTATCGGGCGGGT
>SMVB01125292.1_pt1 | contig 32062 bp, 46 predicted proteins | sample 2456461 | NCBI WGS metagenome assembly SMVB01 (sample SAMN11095934, study PRJNA526329) | marine sediment metagenome | biome: Marine sediment; feature: Surficial sediment; material: Deep marine sediment; isolation source: Hadal surficial sediment | place: Pacific Ocean | collected 2014-05 | depth... | reverse complement strand
TCGTTTGTGGTATCACATGAGGATCATCGTCACTTTCTTCATCATCTTCATATCTATCTCCTTCCATTATGCTTCTTTCTTTTGTTGATAATTCTTCTAAATCTTTTTCAGTAAAATCATGTTCTTCTGTTTCTTCATCTTTTTTTGCAGGATCACCTTCAAGAAATTCTACATCTTCAGGTTTTGCAAACTCTATACTTGTTTGATATTCATTATCTACTCCATCAACTCTTATTCCAAATTCATTTGAAAATATACTAACATTTGCAATCACACCTTCCTTACCTGCAAATTCACCTGTTAGAATTTTTACTCTAGCACCTTGCCTTTCAGGTTTGAATGGAATATCTCTTTTCTTTTGTTTGGATCTTGGTTTAACATCAACTAATGATTTTGCTAATGATTTCTTGTATGCAATATCTGATTTTGATAATGCTTGTTTCTTTCTAGATGTTGGAATGAATTTTCTTCCTTTACCTTTACCTTTCGTAAAACCTTTCAACTAAATGTTTCACCCATCAATCTATCATACTCAATTAGTTTATTATGGAATTGTTTTAATTTTGATAGATGACTAATTATAACTTGGTTCTGATTTCCTTGCCTTTCTAATGAACCATATTCATCACTTGTTACATTAGACCAATCCCTGATATAGTTATTAATTTCTGTACTTTCAATATCTAAATATTCTAATGGTAAACTGTTTCCATTATGGTTTTTATTTTCTAATGTAGTTAGTAATTCTTCTCCATCTCTTACAGCATCTTTATGATACTCATTTAGTTCTGTAACAATTTTTTTAATCTCAGGAGTTTCATCACTAATTTCTTCTGCTAATTTTCTTGCTTCTAACTCATGTTTTTTGGCATGGTGATTTATATCGGCATCTGACCAATTATGAGGTTTATCCCTATTCAATAAATCCTTAAACGAAAAATCTTCAGGTAGTTTGTCAAAGGATTGTTTTTTTCTAGTTTCTGAACCAAAACCATTTGCTTGATTTCTCAATCTTTCTCTAGTTGACTTTTTCATCTGTGCAACTCTTTCAGGAGAAGGAGTAAATTTAGAACCAGTATCAATATCAGATTTCTTTAGTCCTTTCTTTTTGTTTGTAGTTGGAATGAATTTCTTTCCTGAACCTTTACCTTTAGTAAAACCTTTCAAATGAAATCCCTACTTCCTACTGATTCATCTTTGTTACCTGAAAGTTGTTTTATTGTTTGTGCAACCTTTTCAACTTCATCTTTATCTTTTCCTGAGATTCCAATGTAACTAGCATAATCTTTTTCGGGTTCTCTTGCTTGATCTCCCCTATTGTATTCTCCTGTAATTGGATTGTTACCTGTAACTATTGCTAGTCCGTCTTTCTCCCATAGAAAACCATAATTTACAACTCCAACTTTACCGCCATAGTCTTTAGTAATTATTTCACCGTCAGAGATTGGAATACCTACTGATTTCAAAACTTCTTGGAATCCATTTGGTTCAAAGTCAGTTAAATCAAATCCATGTTCTGCCCATCTTGATTTTTCATCATGTGATTGACCTATAACTTTACCACTCTTTGATAATGCAAATGATACTTCGTTTCTACTATTTTTTAATTCTTCATCATGTTTTATTCTAGTTGCATTTGATCCTGTACCTTGACATGCAGAACATTCTCCGCCAGTTGATACAGTACCTTTGCCTTTACAGAAAGGACAGTTTTTGCCTTTGTATTTACTTACATCTGTAATTGTTGTACTCTTTACTAGATCATGTTTCTTTAATGCAATTTTCTTTTTAGAAGTTGGAATGAATTTCTTGCCTTTTCCTTTACCTTTCGTAAAGCCTTTCATGATTATACCCAACCGAATAATCTATACAATGGCATCCAATGTGCATCATAGAAATCATATCCTGCACCATTAACACCTAAGAAAACACCTTCGCTGTAAGCACCATCTTCATCACTATGTCGCATGTCAATAATATTGAAACCAACATCGTTGATGATTGCTTCTTTGTGTTCCATAATTAAATCTGTCATTCTTGAATCTCTTGATTCAAAAACAGTACCCCACATAATCTCACGTTGTCCATCCTGCAACTCAATTTTAGCATCATCAATTTCACTCTCTCCATGTGCTTCTTCAAATTCTTCATCTGACATTTTACTGTCACCAAAGTAATCTTTCACATCTTCCATGCTAGGTTCTACTGTTACAACATCTTCCACCCAATTTTCATTTACCTTGCTTAGATTTTCTAATCTTACCTCATTGAAATCATGATCTATTCTTTCTTTAACATCTTTTTCAATCTTATTCCATTCAGGAGTATCCCTTTCAGGTAATGGTACTTTTGCTTTTGCTTCTCTTTTTGCTTCTTGTTCAATCATGAAATCATCAATACCTGAAGTATCCAATGATGATTTCTTTCTGATTAAATCCTGATTCCCAATACTAGAAGGTATATCACCTGCTCTTTTGTGAATATCTTCTTTAGAAACTGCTCTCATAGAACCTTTGTCATTATTTGTTGGAATGAATTTTCTTCCTTTGCCTTTACCTTTAGTGAAACCTTTCATTAAAATTTCTCAAATTAAGTCGTTAATAAGTATTGAAAAATCAGTAGAATTATCTGCTTGTTGAACTGGTAACATCATAAGTGTTAGGTGTTTTCCATTGTGTATTATTTACTTCCCTTGTTGGATCTTGTTCATCGAAATAATCATCATATCTTCCCATTTCAATATTGTCACTAACCCATCCTCTAATTAATTTTTTAATTCTTTCTGGGTAGAAATCCCAAGAGTTTGTTTCTCCATGATCCATATCAAAATATGTTTCATAGTCTTTATCAGATATACCACCTGCGGAATATTCCATTTCTGCATCTTCATTGGGTGTTTCATAGTAATCTTCCCAAAGGGTTTCAAAGTCTTTTTCAGATACATGATACTTTCTTACATGATTGTCAGGTGCTTCTAGAAAATCATAAGTTTCATCTGAAAGTAAAACCACAGTTTTTCTAGATTTTAATCCTATAGCACCTGAAGGAGAAATACCAAACTTCCTTTGCTTCTGTTCTAGATCAGCACTAGACAATGCTTGTTTTTTTCTAGATGTAGGAATAAATTTTCTTCCTTTGCCTTTGCCTTTAGTAAAACCTTTCATCAGAATCCCTCAGTTATTTCCTTCATATAATCAATAGTACGTTGAATAACTTCATTCTGTTCAATCAATTCTTCTTTTTGTGCTTCTTCATCAGCTTGATGGTCATACCAAAAATTACCTAGTTGAGATTCAACGGATCTAATAGAATTAATATTACCGAATACTTCATGTTGATCAAATCCATTATCTTTAGTAATACTCCAAACATCAGTATCAATAATATTCTCTGCAACCCATCCTAATTTTGATAATGGAAGTTTATCATTTTTATCAGGTATATCATAATCATCAGGTTCTTCTCCATTCTGATAATATTGTGTCATTGAAAATTCAAAGGCTTTGTTCAATTCTTCCCAATCATTACTCTTTATTGCTTTTTCAATCTCATTATGTATTCGTTCTAATTCTTTTGTTTGTTTATTAAATTTTAACACTTCTTTTGGTTTTCTAGTTTTCAAACCAATAGTACCTTGAGGGGATATTCCAAAATTGGTTTTCTTAATGTCTTGTGATGATAATGCTTGTTTCTTTCTTGATGTTGGAATGAATTTTCTGCCTTTGCCTTTGCCTTTGGTGAAACCTTTCATTTCATACTATCCAAATCAAACTGACGGAAATATTTTGAATCTATTTTATTCATTTCATCATATTCAAAATTATAAGTATTACCTGTAGATTCATAACTTCTCAGCATTGATTCCATATCATCAACTTCTTTTTTAGTTCCGTATTCTTTCGCTAATGCTAATGCGTTACGAATATCACCGCCATCTTGTAATGTTTGGTTTGAATCATTATCGCCCATTGTGAATTTCTCTATTCCTTTATGTACCGCTTTTCTAACTGCTTCTACTTCATCTTTATTGTATGAATACTCTAGATCATAACTTCCTTTTTCACTAATCAAATATTGTTGCAAATCATCAGCTTTGTTAGCATTGAATACTCCTGAGTTTTGAATATCAGTAACAATGACATTCACTTTATCATTATCGTAGTCCATAGTTTGTATATCAAATAACTCTGAGATTTCTTTAGCATGTTTTGGATCATAACCATCATCATTATGAGGATATACTTTCAATTTCTTCATGAGAGGTAGTTTCAATTTTTCTAATCTAATCATCTCATCCATTACTTTTCCAGTTTCAGGATCAAAATTCTTATCTTCAAATAATCTATCATCTACATTATACCATATAATCTCACCATAACCTGCACCGTCAATGTGTTCGTAAATATTATCACCGTAGATTTTTAATTCCATTTGTTGATCTTCAATTTTTTCAAGCCATTCAGCATCACTAAGTTTTCTGATTGACATGTTTTCTATGTTGGAATTATCTACTGTTTTTTTGTATGCAATATCTGATTTCTTCAATCCATGTTTCTTGTTTGTAGTTGGAATGAACTTTCTGCCTTTGCCTTTACCTTTAGTGAAACCTTTCATGAGTTATCCCTAATGTCTTTTCCAGTTTCAAGATGTTTTCCGTAGGCATCCCAAACAGGGGGATTACCACCTTTGAAAGTCATTCTCTGATATTTATCAAATCCTAAAAAGTTTTTACCGAATGATTTTGATTCTGCAATATCCGATTGTTTGACTTCTTCAGCATCATTATATTTTATAAAACCTGTAGCCCACATGTGCCTTTGATCCCAGAATCCCATTTCAACTTCTCCCAATGCAAATCCTATAGTATCGACTTCATCTTCAGTATACTTTGGGTTATCTTCAAGTAACATTCTGTTTACTGCAACCGATGTTTGAAGTGCATTTGCTTCTTTTATTGTGAAACTATAATCATTGTTAATTATTTTTGTTTTAGCATCAATTAAATCCTGTTCATTATTATTCTCCCAAAAGTCTTTATCATCAACCATTAGATCATCTTCAACAAATCTCAATACGATTTCTTTTCTTGAATCTGATAATGGGGATAATACAATTCTATCATCTAAATGCTCAGATACATATCTATCAAAATTTTCTTTCATAGTTTTTTGTCTTATATCATAATCATCCATGTGACTATTCCAATCTTCTTCCTTTTCTTTTAGATAGTTTGGATTTTTTTCTAATTGTTGGCTTTCATATTCTTCTCTTATTGCTATATCTTTGTCTACATGTTTTCCTACTGCATCATTCATTTTGGCTATTTGTTTTACTCTTTCGGGTAGGTTCTTTCTCCATTTACTTTCATGTCCATCCAATGATTCTTTTTTCATTAAATCTGATTTCTTTAGACCTTTCTTTCTGTTAGTAGTTGGAATGAATTTTCTTCCTTTGCCTTTACCTTTAGTGAAACCCTTCAATAGTCATCATCCTCAATCTTCAACAAACCTCTAAGTAACTTTATTGATACTCCATCTTTAGTACCTGAACTTAAAATATGTTTTACTTTAGCTATATCCTTTTTGTTTTCTTCTGCTTCATTATCATCTAATGATTGTTTTTCTCTATGCCAGTATGGTAAATTGTCTAGTTTTGATTTTACCATTGGTGGTAAATCATCAAAATTAGTTGTTACAGAATGAATACTAACTAAATCATTTACTTGATCTTGACCTGTTAGGCTTCCAATCTGATCCCCTGTATTAGAATCAATTAACGGTGATGGAAAATCTTTATCTGCATAAGCAGTTCTAATCAATCTTTCTCTTTTTTCATCATTAGAATTATTCCATAATTCCTTTGCATTACCCATTGTATGTTTACTTCTCATCAAATCATCGTTACTACCTGCAACCTTTGAAACATTCTTTTGTAAATCTTTTTTGTACAACACACCTTTCTTTGATGTAGTTGGAATGAATTTCTTGCCTTTGCCTTTGCCTTTAGTAAAACCTTTCAACTAATCCCACCAAAACCTATAGGTGTTTGTATCTTTTTCAAAACTAAATTCATCAGGATAATATTCATCTCGTAATGCGTTTGCAGTATTTTCATCTATAGGAAGATGTAATGTTTCTAATGTTATTCTATGATCATCTCTACTGGTATCTTGTTCACCGATATAAAACCCACCTAGAGTTCCATTGTATTTTTTTGCTAATGCAACCAGTTCTGTTCCAGTTGGTGCATGATTATATTTTTCATTTGGATCAATGTTTGGATGACCTGTAAGTAATTCTTCTCCAATTTCAGGTGACATACCTTCAAACATTCCATAGTTTATGCCTTGCATTTGCCATGTTGCACTTTGATGAGGGATTAGATCCATTCTTTGTTTACCTTTAAACTCGGTATTACCTTCTTCAAACCATCTGTTCTTCTCATCATTAATCCATCTTAGTAATCGTTCATCATCTTCCATACCTATTTCTGAATCATCATTGTCTTTGAAATATCTTAATTTCCATTTTCTTTCATCTTCGCTAATCGAAACTTTCTCATGTCTTTGCAACCATGAGATAGCTTCTTGTACATCTGTGAAATCAGGAATATCTACACTTGATACTTCTATTGTTTTCTTCTGTCTTAGATTTTGTGCAATCTTGTTGTTTGCTTCATGAACTTGATTCCTTGTTCTATCAAACTTTTTCATATCATCTTTAGATAGAGATTGTGATTTTCTTGTAGTTGGAATAAACTTTCTACCTTTACCTTTGCCTTTGGTAAAACCTTTCATACTATATCCCCATCCTTATCGAAATCCCATTCATTAGCTTTAGCATCTTCAATTAGTTTTTCATCTTCAAACTGATATTCATAATTTCTAGTTATGTTATGTAGTGTGTTAATCATCAAATCATCAAACTTATCAAAGGCATGTAACATACTTCTTCCTTCTTCTTCTGTAGGTACATCTTCTTTATGGAAAATATCTTCTTCTCCCTCACCGTATTCATCTGTGTAATGATCATATATGAAACCTGTATCTCCTGCAAGTGAAATTTCCCCACCTGTGCCTTCTGTATTACCACCTGTGTTATCATTGAATTGTAATTGAGTATTTACTTCTCCTTCATTGTGAAATTCAACATGTACTTTCTCTGCTAACTTATCTGAGATACCTAGATACTTGTACAACTTCTTTTGATCTTTAATCTCAAAATCAAACTGTACATAATCATTACCTCTATTTCCGCCAACCTCATAAGCACTAGGTCTAGGATTATTCAAACCAATTTCTTCAGCACCTTTCTTTTCATCTTTATCGTAAATTGCACCGTCATCTTCAAGGAAGAAATCATCGGCAGTTTGGTACGCATCCTGTCTTAATTTCTCAAGAATCTTTTCCTGTAGATCATCATCGGCTTCTTTCCAACTCCAAATATCTTTAACTGTGTGTAACTTCCTTTGCTTAAACTCATCACCTTTTGATTTCTGAATTGTGGTTTTCTTGCGAATGTCTTTAGAAGAAATAGATGACTTTTTAGTTCCCGAAGTTGGAATGAATTGGTTTTTTCCATTCGTCTTTTTGGTGAATCCTTTTGCCATCTAATATTTTGCCAAGAAAAGTTCTATAAAAGCATTGTATCAGAGTTTACCATTTATACTCTAATGTGTATTGGCACTCCGAACAATATGACGATTCTCGTTTCGGGATCAATTCTAACCTGTTTGTCATTACCATACCCATCATGCCATCTATACCATCCAGTATTTACAAACTGCATCAATCTAGATTTTCTAATCATACCGAATGGTGTGTATTTACATCTCTTTATTGGACATGGACATTTCTTTTGATGTAGTACACAAATCATATAATCACTCTTTACACTTTCTACATTTCCTGTATACTGTTTGTGTTCTACTGCATCTGAGTTAAGACCTATATTTTCCATCTTTAAGTGATCAGGAAATTCTGCATCACCTATCCATTGTTGGCATCTACCACAATACTTCATGAAAATACATCCAACTTTGTATCTTTGATTATTTCCCTACCATGTCCATATAATGTCATTTCTCTCATGGCACATTCTCTATGAATCCTAAATGACTTCTTTAAACTGATTTGAATATCATTCCTAATTCTGAAATAGTCAACTGCCCATGTCACATCTTCCTTATTGAATCGTAAATTACATCTCCTGCAACTATTCCATATATCACTCATCTTATCACGCTTCTCCTGATACTTGATTCTGTCTTTCTCAAAGTCAGATTGTATTTCTTTCTCAGATAGATTCAAAACATCAAATCTGAGTTTTGAATGATTACTACAAATAAGATAGCTAAATGATTGTTTTTCACTTGGAGAAATAAATTGAATCCTTTCAATCTGATAGTTTTTACCACAAACATAATTATTCGATGGATCTACGAATTGGCATTTTCCCATCAAAACATATTTAGATCATTACTATAAAAGAACTCTCTTAAAATGGTAAACATCTGTTGTCATTGAAGGTTTGGAAAGCATTACAAATCTTTCCTGTAAATGGTACTCCTATAGCACTATCATTAATTCCTGAATCCAATCCTGAAAGATGGATCTGAAGATTGTACTCTCTTAATGGAATATTTGCCACTACAAATGTAGCACTAACATCAATAGGTGTTTCAAGGAATCCCCCTGCCAATGGAGTAGAATATGATAGGTTAGGTCTAGTAATCCAATCTACAGTTTGTGTAGAATCTCTAGCATCTACTAATCTAATTTGTTGCACAATGACACTACCGCTAAGTCCATTAAAGAAACTGTTTGGTGTAGATTTTGCTAAAGAGTTTACATTTATTCTAGGTGCAGTACCAAACCCATTATCAAATACATTCAACGCTGTAAAATTATTTGGTGCAAAGCAATTATCCCAAATGTAAGTATGTGAATCATCTTTATCAATTACAAACTTTGGATCATCTATAAGCGGTAACTTTAACCCACCTTGATCTATCAAAACTTTTGTTGTAATAATTAAATCACAAACAACTTCATTTGAATTTGTATCAATCTGAAGTTTACTAGCATTGAAAAATTTACCTGAAGCATCTAATAGTTTGAATATTACATCAGTACCAAATGATACTAATAGAAATACTGAAGTGATTAAAAACGCAACTACGAAGATAGCTAGTACAGCACCCATTACCCAAGCACCGCACCGATTTCAGCATTTAGGTTATCACTCAGATTACCTAACGGTGTAGGAGAAGTAGTTGTAACTGTAGTTGTTACTGGTTGAACTGGTTGAACTGTTTGAAATGGAATAATTGTAGGATTCAATGCCTTTGCTTTGTTTAACTCAACATCATCAATAGATGGAACTACAGTTTTTCCTGATAACATTGTGACAGGTTTTGCACTACCACTAGGAGTAGTAGCGGAACTTGGTATACTTCTTCTTGATAATGATGAAGATGTGGTTGCACCTAGATACGTTGTAGGTGTATTTGCTTCCTGTTCTAGTTTCTTTAATGAATCATTTACGAAAAGTCTTTGCTTATCAGTTAATGATTCATTATTTTCTACAGCATATCTTTGTAAGAATCTGAATTTTTGCTCATTTGTAGTTTGTCTATTATCAATAATATCATCAATTACATTCTCGTTGATTATCTCAATTCTTTCTTGATCTTCTTTGATTTCTCTTTGTTTTTCCTTCCTCTCATTCTGTGCCTGTCTAGCTTTCTTGATTCCTTCTCCTGTGGCTTTTACAATAAAACTTAATGCAGATTTTCCTTTTGATTTTCCAGTTGCTTTTACTGATTCTCTGAATAATGGATTTTGTATAATATTTCCTAAATCAATTATCTTACTATGTGCCTTATCTGTAGCAAATTGTGTGATAGCTTCAAATGGTATTGAATCTTCATGTCTAGTATTTCTCTTAATATCTTTAGATGATAATGCTAATTTTTTTCTAGATGTAGGAATAAATTTTCTGCCTTTGCCTTTGCCTTTGGTGAATCCCTTCATTATACGATTTCTCAATATAGGTAATTAAAAAGCATTGACTATGATTCACTAACTAATGATTCTCATCATTTCTAGATGAATATAATTCAGCATCTATCTTTGATGCGATTTGTATCATTCCTTGCTTTTCTTCTCTTAATACCATGTCTACATACTGTTTGTGTTTTCTAATTATCTCAGGTGCTATCTCAAACTTGAATCTGTTTCTATGGAATTTTAGATACTGTAACATGCCTTTGTAACTTGTATGATCAGCAAGGTCAATACCGTAACTTTGCATTTCAGAGAACCTTTCCAATCTCTCTATCTTGGCTAATGATTCATTGAGGTATGGAATTGCGTGTTGATATGGTGCGTTTGAATCAATTACTCTTTTCTTCTTACCACCAAAACCTAGCATTTCTTTGAATGATTTCTTTTCAGGTTCAGTAGCAATACTGGTATTGTTATCTTTGTATTCAGTATCATATTCTGATCCAACCTGCAACTCTGCCTTCCATAACTGAGTTTTGAAAGTGTTAACTACAGGAAGGAATGTTGCAGTAGCAGAAACTAATAATATCTCACATTCTTGGTATACTTTTTGATTCTCAATTTGATACTGGTAAACCTTTCCTAGTTTAGGATCAGAAGGGATAGCCTGAAAATTGTATATTCCTATTACTGCATCCTGCAACTTTGTATGCTCATCAAATAAAACATCATGACCATATCTTACAATGTCTATGGTTCTTTTTAGTTGATGCTCTCTAGTTGTAGGTGCAGGAGTATATTCAGGCATCTAGATTCTCCTTTCTTTGTTGGCTAACCCTGATAAATTGTATTGATTCATACTCCATTGAATTTTTTCCTTCTTGATGTTCTTTTTGAAGATGATACTGTACATCTTCTTCATAGAAAAACAATATACCGCATTTTTTACAGTTGAAAATATCCCAAATATCTTGCAGAGGATCATAAATTATTTCTACCAATTACATTCTCTCCTGTGCTTTTTCTGTATGTGTCTTATTTGATTCAGTATAGAAACGCCACATCAAACCAGTTAATGCTAATCCTATTCCCAATCCCATTATCTGCATTACTTCTAAATCAACATCTTTTATCAACTCAGGAAATAGTTTCATCATGATAAATGAAATTACCGCACCGCCAATGATCCAACCAAAGTTCATTACACTCTTGGTAGTTTCTGTATCCTGTTCTAGAGGGATGTATGGTTTTTGATGTAGCAAGTGTTTAAGATTATTATTCATCATATTTGCATCTTCTAATTCTTCTACCTTAATCTGATAAAGTTCCCTGTAGTTATCCCTTTCACTTCTTACTGTAAGATACTTTTGAATTGATTCAGCAAACGTAGGTGCAAATGAACCTAACTCTGCGATTGCCTTACCGCCTTCAATTTTTATAATATCAATCAGATGGATTGGAGTTGGAGATAATGATTTGGAAGTATATTTCAAAACTAACTTTTCATCTACCATTGGAATAGGACTTATGATCCACCAATCTTCTTCATTACCATCTTCATCATAGATTGTTATCTTTCTTGATGTATGATAGATTACAATGTTTCTTCTTTTCTCCCTACGAATTACACTACCAAAATTTCTTTTTCCTTGTTGATCCATCCAAGTATACTTTGGTAATGTTACATCTACAGGTGAAATTATCCTTACTTTTCTTGAGAAGGAATCAATTACATTTCCTTCATCAGTAACCTTGAAGTTGTAAACAAAGAGTTGTTTGTTTCTGATTTCATTCTTTACCATATCTACAACAATTTTCATATCTGAATGTCTTTCCAACTGTGCCATCACTTCTTCGTCAAAGGAATCATTGTGTGAAAGGTTGCCTTCTACTTCAGAATATTTTCCCATCCAATGAAATCTATAAGGTGCAATCTCATCCCCACCTTCATAAGAAAATCTAAGGAAAATATATCTAAGGACAAAGAACCCACCGCCAATAGATCCTATTGCTATGACAATCCAAAAGATAAAACCGATAGCTCCTAATGCAGGAATGGAAGCATCCTGACCTGCACCTACTCCTGTTACACCTTGAATAATATCATCTAGTAAAGCCATCTTAGTTAATCACCTGTTTGTTTAATGTTCTAAGCATCGCACCTACTCTAATTTGATTTGCTCTTGATCTAATTTTTCTTTCTGCTTTCTGTAAATGACCGTAGGTAACTAGATTATCATTTCTTGGTGTCTTAAAATATTCATCTGCAATATCATCCTCAACATCTTGCTCATCATCGCCTTTTTCTAATCTTCTTTCAACCTCACCTTTGTCTAGAATGTTTGGCTTTTCCTTATCAGATAACAAATGTTTTGATAGGAACTTTGCACCTTGCTTTGCTACATCAAAGACAGGATCAGTTTCTTCTTTCTTTTCATTACTACATTCATGATCAGTATGTTTGTTACAGAATTGTTTGTCGCATTGTCCACAGATAGCATCAGGTTTAGCACCGCATGTAGCACATGGTTTAATCTCAGCATTATCAATACTGATTATCTTTTCTTCTTCTTCAACTTCTGCTTTTGATTTCCTACTCTTTGATGGCACATCAACATCTATCTTCTCTTTGGGAATCGGTTTATCTGAAATCTTATCTTTAGGTACTTCTTTAGTTTTTTCAACTACAGGTTCTTCAGGATTGCTAGGTTTGTCAATATCATCTTCCATCAAATCAGTTGATGCAAAGGTCACTTCTCTAGGTATTATGTTATCCTTTACACCATAACCTTCTTCATAGGAATCCTCATTCGTCTTTTCTTGTTCAGGTGTATTTGGTTTATTTTGATTTTCCATCACTCCATCAACTATCTTTGACTTCTCAACGATTGTTTGTGCCTTTGTTTTAGTAGTTGCAGGTGAACTCTTTGATACCTCAGTTTCAGGTACATCTTTTAAGTGACCTGACTTTACCAAGTCACCCCTTAGTCCTGTTACTACAATAGAAAGATCCTTTAACACATGATTAATCTCACCTACAATCTCAGTTTTGGTATTTGCATTTGTCCTAAGAAGATGATCACTAACAAGTTTCAAATTTTCTGCTACTGACCTTACCAATCCAATCATTTCATCTAATTTCTTTACAGGCTTCTTTCCGATTCTTCCCATTGACTTTAGTGATACAATGATTAAGAAGAATACCAATCCTACAAAGATTCCAACTATCAGTACAACTATTGATACAGTAATCATTCCGTTTTGCATTGATGTATTTGATAGTGCAACTTCTTTTCTAAAGTCAGCATTGAACTTGTTATTTTGTTCTTGAATGTCATCAAAGGTTGGTATATAGGGTTGTTCACCTGCGAAAAATGAAAAGACTTTGCAGAAAGTGAAACCTTCATGAACCCAATTACCTTCCATCATCAAAATATTGTCCATAGCATAAATCTGATAATAAATCTGTCTTGGTTCTTTGTGTTTTATTTCATAGTCTAAAATTACTTCAATATCAAACCTGTCAGTTGAACTTGTTACCATTTGAAAAGTTTGGAAACTGCCTTCCCAAAATACTTCAGATTCGGGATCAGTTGATCTAATGGATACTTGATGATCTTTTACCCTATCATGTACCATGTTGATTCTAATTGGTTTGTAAAAGAACTCATTGATTTGGAAAACCTCACAGTTATTCTTGCCCTCTGCTTCTAGTTTTTGTACATATTGCTGAGTTGGAATTTGAGCATCGGCTTTAGGTAATAGGAATGTGATTACAGTTGAACTTAACATGATAAATGCTATGAACCCGATTATGAGATACAACATGAATTTATTCATTCTAAATTTACCGCCCTTCTAATTGGTGTTAACTGTCCGTCAGGATATTTGTCTTTATGGAGTATTCTACAGAATGAACAGCATGGATGAAAATCACTTGCTACTAAATCTGTACAACCGCACCGACATTGACAGTAGAAGATTTTGTCGATGTGTTCTGTCAAGGTCGTACCTCATTGTATTGCTGTACACATAATTCTACGGATTGCTTACACGCATCTAATTGTGATTCTGCTATTGTTAGATTTTCTTTGACTACTATAATTTCATTATATTGAATTATAACTACTACTGAAAATCCGATTGAAATTATAAGAACCAAAAACATTAAGGTTATATCAACATTAGTCATTGTGCTAAACTCCTAAATATTCTACCATTGGGCTTTAGGAAATGCTCATTTCTGAACATATCATAATCTAACTGATTGTCATGAAACCATTTTTTATTATTCTCAGATACATCCTTCTTCCATTGTTTTTCAGTATACCTTCCTTCATTGATTTCTCCTGCAACCATTTCAGGTATCTTACTCCAATGATGTATCATAATCAAATGCCCTGCTATTGCTTTAGGATTATTCCGTACTCTTTCTCTACAAACACTTCCAATGATTGACCACCCCAGATCCAAATGACATATCAATTCTGCATCAGGTGTTAACTTTGCTACGGTTCTTTCAACTGTCATTTCTTTCGTAAAGCAGTAATCATGTACAATATCACAATTCTTGTAAGGGCGTTTTATTCTATCTTTGTCACCTCTCATCTTAGGGATGACATATCTACCACAGATGAAACAATACTCAGGATTAAAGTCACAGCATAGATCCCAGAAATCCCCCCAATTCTTGAAAAGTTTCTTGTAAAATCTATCCAAGTCTAACAAAAGTAATTTACCAAGTGTGTTATCTCTTGCCAATGCCTGATACATATTCCAATTTGATAATGTTGGATAGTTTGATTTCTTTTCAGTTTTCTCTTTCAATCTCTCATCAACCCTGTTTTTCTTTTGCATCTTTCTTCTCCCTTAGTTCCTTGTTCATGGCTATTATGATGAAACCTAATCCTAGTACCAATCCTACTACTGCACCTGCCAATGCGAATCCTGTAACATAATCATTTTGGATTACATCTCCATAGTGCGATACTGCTAATCCTATGAAACCAATTATCGTAAAGTTTGCCGATAACATCACAGAATTAATTCTCAAATCTTATTCTCCTGCTTTAGTATTCTAAATTCTCTCCATGCAACACTTACAAAAATAACTCCAACTGATAATGTAAAGAAAGTTAACAATGTAGAATTATTAAAGAAGTAATTGTAAGGTGTTAAAACAAAAATCATAAGCATCCCACCAAACAAATAAACAAAGAAACCTAGTTTGTCATTCACTTCTTTTTCTTCTCCCTTTTCTGAATATTTCTAATGTTTACTTTTACGATACCTTCATCTGTTAGATACCAAGCATCATTTAGTAATCCTTCCATCAATTCTCTCATTTTGGTAGGATTCTTCTTACCTTCTTTAATTTGATCCTGCAATCTCAAAACTGCTATGTCAATTAATGCTATTTCTGATTCAAATTTTACCCCTGAAACCTTCAAATCCTCAACCATTTCTTTGATGTAAATCGGTACAAAATTATGAACTTTCAGAGTGATTTGATCACTATCATTCATGTATTTCTACTAGATACACACTATAAAACGATTCATTAACTAAACAATTTTGGTCACAGGTCTACCATCAGATCCTTTTCCAACTAAAGCATGTTGATTTCTGTCACCATCAAGGGCATGAATCTTACTTAATTTGATAGATTCTTTTTGTCGGGTTCTTGGATTGACATGAGTGAAAGTTCCGTTTGGTGCATGTTTCTTTTGAATTTGCTCTTTGGTAACTCTATTAGGTCTATGAACTAAAACTAAATTATTTCCAGTTGGAATGAATTTTTTTCCTTTAGTGAAACCTTTCATTATAGATCCTTTCCTACTGTAACTGTGGTTTCCTGTATGGCTTCTAATAATTCTGATTCTGCTTTATGAAATGATAATCTTAATCTGTCAATTTTACTCATTCCCCTCAATTTTCCATTTGATACTCTATTGGCAACCTTGTATTTCACATCAATTCGTTTTCTCATCCAATCATCAGAATGTTTGACCTTTTCATGAAAAATCTCTATCATTTTCTGACAAATCATAGTTCTAGAAAAAATATCGTTTTTCAGATAATACTGCTCACAAAAATTGTTGATGTTCGTTGCAAAATCTTGTAATACTTCCTGTTCAGATACATGCTTTTGCACTAGCACAGTTTTTCTCAGAATTAATTAATTAATAAGTATTGATATTCGCAGGTGAACCTATTGAAACAAGAGAAAAATCTTGATTAGCACAGTTCATCGGAATTTGTAACATCCTTAATCCTATGCAATCAAGTGTGACCGTCAATTCTAATTCAATTCTTCTACTAAATAGATCATTCGATTATAATTTTGGATTATTTACTTAAAAATATTTGATGAAAGTATTCCTGTGTCAAAATCTACTCCTGCTAGTGTAGCTTCATAGATTAGCTCTAAATCTTCTTCAACTAACCCACAATCATTATCATGGTATTCTAGGTACTTTTTCTGATACAATACCTGATCAGATTCAGATAATGAATTTATCTCCATATCTGTCATTTTTGCTAGAAGATTCCTGATAGAATAGTAAATATCATAACAATAATTGAAGTCCGATACTGTCAAATCTTCCCCTGTTTTTACACATTTTAGCATCATATTTGCTGATAGATACTCTACCTGTTCTTGATCCTCAACACTCCATTTGGTAGTATTAGTTTCAGGTTGATTCTTAATGGTTAGGAATTTTGCTTCTTCAATGTATTGCCTACACTCAAATCTGTTAAATGATTCTATTTTCACTTCTTCTTCTTCTTTTATCACATCACGAATTGAACCAATAATATTAACATCAAAATCAATATCTTCATATTCTAATGAAGATGGCAACCACCAAACAAAAGCACCAAATGAAATTATTAAAACTACAGCAATCACTACATGTTTTGGATTAATTTTTCTTTCTTTTACTTCATCATTCATGGAAATTTATTATCCTCGAAGAATTTTGGATCAGCACATTTTTGTGCTTCTAACTTATCTTCAATTAATGCACAATTTACTTCCCCTGTGAAAGAATCTGTAATTATTGTTGATACATCCAATACTGAATCACTTAATGCTTGAACTATATTATTTGAAAGGAAGTCTTTTGGTTTTGATCTATCAAAGTTTCTCTCTATTCCTATTGGATAACAGAAATCATCATTACAATCTGTGAATGATTCTAATTCATCTAACATACAGAAATCTCCCATATATGGTTCGTTTGTTTTTGTGTAACCATCCTCACAGTTTGTAGCAAAACCTCTAGGCAAAACAATATCTATCTTATCTTCTGCCAAACAAGAACCATCACTCAAGGCATATTTACAATAAAATGTATCAGTAAATCCTAGCGGTACTTTATTTGCATCAAATTGTATATCATCTGAATAAAGTAGAAAACCTACACTACCTGCTACAACCAGTAAACCAACTGCAATAATCAAAATATTACGAATTTTGTTTGATGGAAGATTTGTTACAGAATCATCATCCATAGAATTTGGAGAATTATCGTTGGGCGATATGTCTACTTTTTCTACATCTTTAACTGAATCAGATTCTTCCATCAGTAAATTCCCATAGCCATAGTAATTAAACCCTCTCTCATGCTATCTCAAATCATTCCAACCTAATTCTAAATTTTCTTTCTGAGTTAGATGACCGTATCGTGGTTTGCAGGTAGGACAAAGAATACATCGGTTTGTCCACCTGACTTTAACATATTCATCTTTTGTAAAAGTAACTTGATTAGGACAATCCAAATCTCCTTCGCAGAAATATGTTCTAGTATCACTCAATCTTCTTTCTCCTTTCTGAAATTATCACATAGCCAACCCCAACTACTGCTATTGTTAATGCAACAATTAATTCACTCATCTTCTATAACCTTAAAATCACTCAAATTAGTATTCTTATCTTCAAGCATTTGTTTTAGTGTAGCCCTAAACATTGATTCTGCTATTTCGTATGAAACATCTTGTTTTTGTGACATGGCATAAATTCTTGCTCTAGTGTCATCAGTATCCATTATTTTCTCTAATTTTTGTTCATTGGTTTCATCACTCATTTTTCATTAATTCCTGTAATACAACAAAAGTTTCTCTAAATGTTGAATCTATGTGAAATTTGGAATATGCTCTTTCCATCAAAGATATTTCATCATCACTCAAAATGTTTCCCCTTTGCACAATCAACACAGATTTCAAACTCAGTACCATTTGTACATCTACAATCACATTGGCATTTAGTTAAACTCATAGTCTAATTCAACTCCAATTTCTTTTGAGGATCTTCAGGTTTGAACCCTCTCTTTTGAACATCATTCATCATCTTTACAAATTTAGTAATATCAGATAAACATGTCTTTTCATATACAGTACCATCTTCAGGATAGAAAGCGTATTGTCGCCAATGGGCATAGAATCTAATCTGACCTAACTTTACATCACCATCATCAGCGAATACATCTACAATCCATGATGCAGGATTGTTCTTATTTGCCATTTGAAAGTAAATGTACTTTGATTCAAAATTATAAATCTGTGAATTTACAAAGTCAGCACTACTCATGATGATACTCTATGGCAATCACATTCACATTCAACTAATTCTTTGATGTTTGAATCTTTTGTATGACTAACATTGTATTTTGTTCTCCATTCACAATCTTTAGTATGTTCCATCGCCATCATGATTGAAATCTTCCTGATTCAAGATATTTTTCAATTATATCAGTATTCACAGCAAATACCCTTCCATCTAATGTGAAACACTTCCAGTAAAGTAGTTGGTTTAATGTTAAATTCCAAAATACAGGATCATAGGGCTTCCCTTTTGATTTATAATGTATCTGTAAAAGATAATTCATTTGTTTTTCAGTATATTCTTCTTCAGCATCATCTAAAACTAGATTCAATAGGAGTTTGTGTCCTTCAGAAAGGTTTCTCAAGTCTTTTGCTGATTCACAATCAATAGGTGAACCTTCTGATACATAAACATCGGTACAAATCACATTACAAATAGGTTGATTATTCTCATCACGAATTAGAAACTCTGCTTTTCCATTAACAACTGAAATTCTCTCATTTACTCTCCAAGTATTGATACCTTCAATCAATTACTGATTCCCCATCATAAATTTCATAAATTAATGCTATAAAAGAACTTGCTCAGTTTTGTGATAATTTTTTCTTTTTTTTGGTATCTGTTTTTACCTTTGTCTTGTGTCTTAATGCAAGTATTTCTTCTTTAGCATGAATTAGATTTCGTTTGGTTCTAATCAAGTCCAAAGCAATACCCACGCCAGTTGCAAAAACAACTCCAATGAAGAAAGATCCCCAATCAAGCACACCTGATACTTCTACCATGCCTTTTCAATAGATACACACTATAAAAGAATATATTAATAGCAAAAATCGTAATTATTCTCTATTACAAGGCACTCATTTTGAATCTAAGTCTAGTTTGGCAACAAGGACACAATAATTCATCTGTTTTTATTGATTTTTCACATGTGCTACATCTTCTGTACCCCTCTCTATAAGAAATTCCTCTACCTGTGTATGCTACAAACCGTAAATCTTCCTTGCAAATTTCTTGGCATCTCCTATAGGACATAATTTAATGAGATAAAGAAAAAATAAAAGAGTTTTGGTGTTAGGATTACAGAATAAGTTCGTCTTTTCCTGTCAAATCTCTAACAATTAACATGCTAAACCTATCTCTATCCCTGCCGAATCCTCTACCAAAATTAGCCCATCCGTTGAGTTCCCATGAATGTCTATAGCCAGTTGCATGTAGAAATTCATGAACTAATGTTGATAGTTCAAAGTGTCCATCATGGTCAAGCCATATCTCTATGACAATCGGTGTTACTCCCCAATGGCATCTACCATAACAAGAACCTCTGAAACGTCTTGTATCCCTACGTTTTAGAAGGACTTTTGGTTCGTGATCAAGGCAAAACAGGTCGGTTAGTTTGTCAATCCAATACTGTGTAGCCTTACAAATGTACACATTCTCTCTACGCTTCTCAGCATTGATTTGTTTCTTCAAACATCTTTTGCAGTAGATGTATCCATCCCTTTCGTAGACTTTGCCTTTCAAACACTTTGTACAGTTCATACAATGTTGTCTAGTACAGTTGTCTATGTGACGATACACCTGAATTGTTTGTTGAGTTGTTTCCATCATTGTTTCTATTACAACATCTTTTGATAAAATCTTTAGGTCATTATTTTTGAAAAGTTACAATGATTGAAATGGAATACCCCACCTTTCTTGATTGGATGTATTGATAGGAATTAATCTTACTTTTCATAATCCAAAATCTAGTTATGGATTTCCAACATTAATTTGTAATCTGTCATCAAGTACATCTTTTGGTAGTTCGAGTTTTACTCTATCATTATAACCTTCCAATACCTCATTACAAAACTCCATCGCATCAGTTGATGACATGCAATAATGATCAATTATCGGTTCAATCTTTTCAAGTTTATCTTCCAAGTTTCCTATTGCCGAATTTTGTAACATGTTGAAAAATACTGAAAACAGTAGAATAATCATAAACATCGTTGTTATGGAGATTGAACTTTTTCCCTTAGAATCGTTGTCAAACCTTCCCATTTAGTATCCCACCGCAAACACATAAAATCTTCCAAATTGGCACTTTGGATATTTTATCACATGAGGTACATTTCTTCTTGATTAAAATATCTTCCATCAACAAATTGTGCTATAAGCCCAATTAAAACAATAGGAGAAGAAGGTGTAGGATGATCCTATCATTAGACCTAAAGTAGCAAACAAGAAAAAGTCGGTTCTATCATTTGTTTCTAAAATTGAAATATCCAACCTGTAATATTTGAAAATTACAATCTATAAAAGATTTGGTAAAAATCAGTTATTTTTATCTGCCATCAGATGATTCATCTTTGCTTCCAATAATTTATTGGAATTTCTATCAAAGTTGTTTTTAGTGACACCGATTTGATGACCTTTACCGTTGTTAGGATCTATCATTAATTTCTGATTATTTGATTTATTATCAGTTGGCACAAATTTTGAACCTTTCATAAAACCTTTCAAGATGATTTAATTAGATACACATTACTTTAAGAAGTTTACGAATTGGGCGAATTATCACCTTTTTGCATGTTTGCTTGTGTGTGCGTTTTTTTCTCCCTCTCCCCCATCTCCAAACCCCAGAAACATAACAGCGTAATTGTTGACTTTGTAAATTACAAAAAATACAAAGTCCGATGATCTAGTGGAAATGAAGGGGTGTGGGATTGACTTATGACTAGATTATACTACTGAATTAAAAATTTTAGAAAGTCTACCATTATCACCTCTCTCTGCAAGGGGGGGAGAAAAAAAATATGCCTAATGGTTTGACTTTGGAGAAAAAAATTCTATTTCGTGAACATTGGATTAGTTTTTGAAATCCATTGTTTACCGCCCTCTCTATACTTGTAGTAGTTACCTTCATCTGAACAAAGCATGTCAAGAATCCTTCTGATAGTGTTTTGTGAACAATGACCTATAGCATCAAAGCATATCATGGTGATTGAATCAACTGAAGATTTGTAGGGTAGTCTTGATGAGTTTGTAGGAAGATGTTTGACTAGGTATTCAGTAGTGAGTTTTGCGAACTCAGTATTAGCATACATTTCTTCATTGTACTCTCTAATGGCTTCATCATCAGGAGTAGGATCTAATGGTTCAAACCCTATCACTCCTGTACGTTCATTCTTCTTTAGCTGTTCTAGTGCCTTCTTCTTCAGTAATGGATTATGCTTCTTTCTTTGATTACAAACCTTATGTGACCTACAAACATTCTCAATTCTGTTATCCCATTCCAAATCATTGAAGTGATCATATTCTTCAGCATAGGGATTAACCATGCCCTGAATCACATGCTGACATACCAAAAATTCTGATTCACAATAGAAGCAAACATCCCCATATAGTGCAATTAATTTAGCCCTAAAAACACGCTTCATTTTCTGGGTTAATCTATGAGTTGTCAATGTGATCCCCCAGAGTTGATTTTAATTCAAATTTAATCATAAGTATTGGCTAATTGCAAAGTTGGAATATAACCATTTGTGTAAAGTAAATTTACTTCTTCTGATCTCTTTTCTTGGCTTTTTCAATCAAGGGTTGAAGGTAATACCAATGATAGAATTTTCGTATGTTTTTCTTGAATCCTTTCAACTTCTTCTTTGGAATCCAAATAACTAATTTGTATCCATTGGGATCGTGCATTATCTCTCCTTTCTTAGAGGTAGCCAATTCACCATCAATCTCAAAGATAATTCTCAAAGTTAATGGGAAATAGAAGATATGTCCATTACTTACACAATCAAATCTATTGGGTTCTACTAACTCCTTCCAATAGTTAGTTCGTTCATTTCTTGATGGAATTAGACCTACTATACAGAATCCATACTTGATCCATTGTCTTTCCATCTGTGGGATCACTTGGTTATACTTTGAATGAGGTGCTTGAATGAATACTGACTTTGGCTTCTTCTTACCTCTAATTAGATAATCATTATGAATTGAATCATATCTTTCACTTAGAAACTCCTTACATTTCTTATTGCTTCTTGATGCCATAGCATCGAGATCACACACAGGTAATCCAAGATGTTTAACAAGATCCATCATGAAATCAAACTCCTTGAAAGGTGTTTCATATCTCTCTTTCTTCTCATCAAACGTTTCGGGTTTGTGATCCCTAGACTTCTTTTTAGTATGCTTTTTTGTTTGTTGCAAGTAGTGATCCCCTGACGGTTTTGATTAAAAATGTTTCATCATCGCATGTGTCACGCTACGCATAATAGGACATTATCATCACTTATTTTTTCTTTTAACAAGCAAAAAATTTTTTCCAATCCAACAATCAAACAGTACAACACAACACAATATACTATAGTATTTTGTTTGTTTGTTTGATCTTTAGTCACGAAATTCCCCCGAATAAAACACCAAATCAAACACTTTTGTTTGATCTTTCGTGCCTAGAATTACCCCTTTTTTGTGATCCCTGAAGAACTGAAAAACTGTGATTCAGCTTCATGATTCAAACTTCTTCTTCAATCTTCTGTAAATTGTTCCTAACCAGTTGCCATCCTTCTTCCATAGCTCATGTTTGTTGTTTAGCTCACCTTTCTTTTGCATTTCCCCTAGCTTTTCTGCAACAATACTCCATGCCATACCCTTTCCTTCATTTGGTTCACGAAGTATTCTCATAGCATTGTACAACGCATTTTGTTCAGTTTTTGTAGCCTTTACACCGCTACCTGTACCGCTAAATGTTGGTATTTTCTCCTTGTTATGCCATGTCAATATCCCTGTTAAATCACCAAATTTCATGTAAGGTTCTTTGTGTTGATGACGGTTTCTTGGTACTGGAAACAGCATCACGTTACCACTAAGGAACATCGCATAGAAGTATTTCTTTGCCAGTTCTTCGACCTTTGGGAAGTATGAATCAGCAATAGCTTGTGCTGTCTTGGAAAAGTTACCCCGATTTAGTATGGCTTTTCGGATGCCATTGACCTTATCAAAGAACATTTTCTTATCTTCTCCTGCCAATCCTCTATTGTATTTCTTGAATAACCATGTGTCACATTGATCCCTGATAGCACCTTCAACTGAATTATGATGTTGCCAATCAGCAAACCAATCAATCTCCCAATGTCTACAGATCCTAGCGAATCCTAACAAGGCTTTTTTCACAGTAGTAGATTCACCGCCCTTATCTGCCTTCAATTTAGCAGGTGCAATATCAGCTAATTCTCTGTGGATCACAGTTAATCTATGCCACTTTCTATCTTTCTTTGTCATCTGTGCTTCTGTTTCAACACCTACATCATGTGGGAATTTTCTAATGAAATGTGCATCACAAATTTCGGGTAGTGATCTCATGATCAATTCCATACACCAAAAGTATTGATTTTCGTTTCCGAACATCTGTTTATTGAGTACAAAAAATCTTCTATGTAACCTACATTCTAAGATAGCATTTGTTATAATTTCTAATGCTTTCAAAACTTCTTCAGATTCAAAGTTCTTTTTGAGGTTAGGTATTTTGATGAACTTTACCATCTGCCTTCCCCATTTGTTTCTAGGCTTCATTGGTGGATAGATTATGTTGAATGGTTTGTCAGGAAAATCGCTGTACCACTCTGCTTCAGAGTACATTCTATCATTGAATCTATCGTAACCACTTTGCAGAAATTCTAATGATTCTGAGCAAAGTATTGAGATAGGATAGGATTGATGTGTTTTCATGAACTTTACTGGATCATTCTTGAACAATCTCATATCCCTTTCAAAAGTTTCTTTGTCGATTATACCTGTCTTATCATATTCACCGAATTTTGGAATACACCAAAAAGCATTTTCCATATTTGGCGGTGCATGAAGATCCAAACAAGTGTAACCGTTTCGATGTTGTTTCTCAACTTCTGCTTCAATCAGATTTGATTTGCCTTCTCCCCTAACTGCTAGACAAAAAACTATCTGTTGGCGTTCTTGATCTATTGCTCTATCTTCCTTTTGCTTCGATATTGTATCTTTACGGTGTCTATAACTCAATCGTCATCCTTTTCCTCAAATATTTCTGCTTCAATCAAGTCACCGAACCCTTCCATCTCTAAGTCACTCATCCAAGTCATTATTTTCTGTATGTTTCCTGCAAAAATAAAATAATATTTTCTAAAGTATTCAGGTAGAATGTCCATGATAGCAAAGTAGACAGGTCTATGAAGGATATAGGTTTGAAGTATCTCTGATTCCATATCATCTGCTTCAAATTTTGGTATCGCACCATCAGAAAGATAATGTGTAAACTTTCCATCGTTTACAATAGTACCATAGTTTGCACCTTGCCAAGCCCACTTCAAAGCCATTGGTTCACGAATTTGAATACCCCAAACTTCTTCTCTAATTTCTCTAACTGGAAGCATATTCTTTAATTTTGGTAGCGGTATTATTTCTGCAACAAATTCTTCAACGGTAGCATCTTTTGGTACAGTTGAATTTTTTTTCTTGATAAACATTCCTGATTTGGTTGTAACAACTTCTACAACTTCAGTAGGCTTTTCATAGAATAATTCCCTGACAATAATCTTGGTTTGTTCTTTATTTTTTAGAACTCTGAGATATGTTTGACCATTCCAAATCTTTCTTAGTTTAATGACAGCATCCAAATTAGGGAATAAATTCATTTTTTTCTTCTCTTTTAATGGTATAATTCCCTGTTCTATAGCCTGTAAAACATCCTCAATGAACTCCATAACCAACTTCCATCTTTGAAATGAGTTATCGAAATTGGTATCAAAATCTAGTACACCTAATACCTGACCTAAGTGATCTACATACTTTGTACTACGCCAAATTACAGTTTTTGGTTGAAATGAATCTGATTTTTGTGACATTATCCTTCCATCGTTTGTGATGCGGATATTAATGATGGTTCAATTACTTCTTTTGTTTCATATTTGATTTCAACTGGAATAATTGATTTCGCAATTATCTTTAGTTGCATTAAGCATCTAACCTTCTCCTGATTGTCATTAATCTTCTGTAAAAGCATCCTTAATGTCTTGTATTGCCCAAACATCTCTTTTGGATAACGGTCTAACTGGATCAAACCATCAATATGATCACAGATTTCCGTTGCCTGAGCATAAACCCTAATTTTGTAATAATTTTCTATTTTTTCCTTGATCTTTTTGTTAATAATTATGTCATCGGTGTATTCTGGGTACATTGTTTCATGATAATCGTTTTCAATTTGCTTGATTGACATATTCAAACTATCAAGAATACCACTCTGAATTAACTCTGAGTTGTTAGAGTTTTTAGTACCTGCAAGGGCTTCCAACTCATCAATATTTGGCATTGTTTGATCCAAACCGTAGTCTAAATTAGGTAAATTATTTGCCCAAACCATGAAAGGATCTATCTTTGCAGGATACAATTTTGAATCTTCTATGATAACGCACTCCTATCTTTTCGATTGTGCATACAGTTTTTACCACAGGTTGCCATTAAAACTCCTGTTCTATCATCAACATGATTACCTGTTTTGAATGGAATAAAGAACTTATTGTCAGGTTCGTTTTCAAGATTCAACCCTTGAAATCTACTAAAATCCCCACTACACATAGTTAGATACACATAATATTAGGATTTAAAGATTCATTATTATTCAAAAGGTTCAATTTTAGTGTAATAATAATCATCAATCTTGTGTTGAAGGTCATTTGGAATAAGATAAACTAATTCATTCATTTCCCAATGCCACATATCTTTAGGATCTACTCCAAATGGTGCATTGTCTTGAATGACTTTCTCCAACTCAGGAAATCTTTCTCTCATCTCATCCAAATTGTACAATAGATACTCTTTAGAATCATCATCTAAACTTCGCTTCTCTCTATTTTCACTCTCATCCAAGTTTGTCATGTTTCTACCACCTGATTTTCTTTGCTGTTGCAATTCAATTAACATGTTGAGAGTGTCCAATGTCTTTTCATGTTGATCTTCAGTTACACTACTATCGAATTTACCACCATTAGATTCAAGATGTTGGGTTTGATTTGAGAATATTCTATTAACGAAATCTATACTGCGGTTCAAATCAGTATCACTAAGAGATTGTGCCTTCTCTTTGGTGATTAGGTTGTTAGTTTTCTTTGCTAGTAATTTTGTATTATCAATTCTTGATGATTTACCTACTTTGGCTATCTTTTCCTTAGATACACCTTTTGGCTTATGCTCAGTTGGTATGAATTTCTTTCCTTCTCCTTTACCTTTAGTGAAACCTTTCATGATCAAAGAAATTCTATTGTATTAATAAGCATTGAAAAATAAATATTCTAAAATTTTCTATGGTGTGGTTGTACACTCTATTGTATGTACCATTCCTTTAGCATCAACTACAGAATCCCCACAATCAAATATTTCGATTGATGGATTTGGTGCTTTACATCTTGGTTTCTGTTCTTGATCAGGAGTTCCGCCTGTAGTAGAAATTACTGTATAACCAACTGGACATACTATTGATGTAGAATCTACTACTCCTACATTATCAGTAGTTTCTACTATTACCACTAAAGAACTGCTTTGTATTTCAGGTAAATAAACATGATAATAACCAATAGCGATAATTACAATCACTCCAACTATTGTTACGATTTGTTTTGATTGTTTATCCATGTCTAATTTATTTCAAAATTAGGTACTACATAAGCCTAACTATCTACCTAGAAAGTTACGTTTTTTCTTCTTTTTGTCTTTGTCGGGATTTCTGAAGGTGAATCTTTTTTCTTCTCTCTTTTTTGGATTGAGTATTCTGAAATTTGTTGATGTAGTCTTACCACTCTTGTTATCTCTAGGTCTAATTAGAGATAATTTTTCTCTTGGTTCTTTTCTACCTCTGAATCTGAATTTGTTTTCTCCTTTGGTATCCTGATAATCAACACTACTTCTGCCATGTGCAATACTTCTATCACCGCCAATCACTTTGAGTTTGGTTTTCTTTCTTCCTTTCTTCCAAACGATAATTGCTAGTATCGGAATCAAAACTAAACTTGCTAAAATTAATGAGTAAGGATTTGTTCTGTCAGAATTGTCTACTCTGATTCTTCCTTCAGTAATTACAATCTTACCGTCTACTTCTCCTGTGATAATTATTGGAATATCATAAGTTACATTACTAACACAATCAAATGAAAAGTCATTTGTACAAATTTGTCTTGGTGCTTGGATGGTATACTCTATTTGTGATTCTGTAATTCCCAAATCAGAAGTTCCTATGATTCTTGGTATATTATCAAACTGAAATTCAAATGGTGAATCCGCTACTTCAATACTTGTGATTGTGATTGGTGAATCTCCTAACCATCTTACGGTTAAATCTTCAACTTGTGGTCTAACTGATTGTTCTTCCAAGATAATATTGTCATCAACTACATCGAACTGTGTTAACTCAAATGGTAAGAATCCTGTATCAGGAATTGTAGGTATTACAACTAATGGTATTCTATCAGGGCAACCATCGTCATCTTCAAAGTCGTTAAAGTTTTCAGGATCAAATGGGCAACCATCTACATTGTCAGGGAATCCGTCACCGTCACTATCTGGGATTGTTGGTACAATGCCACCTGAAGGGGTTGTAGGTGGTGATGGTGCGATTGGTGGGTGCGGTGGGATTATTGGGAATGGTTGATCAAATGGATCGAATCCATATCCTGAAGCATCTTGCCATCCTATACTATCACCTACAACTGCAAATGCTGTTATGGTTGCGGTGTTTGTATCACTCCAAGTTACAATATCATCAATATCCATATCAAATGCTACTACCATCGAAACATCATCTTCCCATGATACAGTATCAGTAGGTACGACCTGTGATATATCGAATGTCATTTCAGGTTCATCTTCCCATGTTACAACATCAATTATTTCTTGGAATAGTTCAGCTAGTACCAACACTTCATCTTCCCATGTGATAGTATCAGAAACCTCACCTGAAGCATCTATGAATCCTGTAACAGAATCACTCCAAGTTACGGTATCATCAGCATCCATATCAAATGCAACTTCCATCACAATATCATCATTCCATGTTATTTCTCCATCAAGAACATCTGAGAAGTACATTGTAGTAATCAAAACTTCATCTGACCATGTTACAGTATCAGTAGGTGCGACCTGTGATACGTCAAAATTTATGATTGTTTCATCTTCCCATGTTACGGTATCAGTAGGTGCGACCTGTGATACATCGAATGTCATTTCAGTTTCATCATCCCATGTTACAGTATCAGTAACATCCTGAGAAACATCAATTAATATGTCTATGAAATCATCCCATGTTATAGTTCCGTCAAGTACATCTGAGAAATATGATGCAACTATTGTAACCTCATCTGACCATGATACGGTATCAGTTTCTTCAACACCAAATGCCACTACCATTTCTGTAGTATCTTCCCATGTTACGGTATCAGTAGCATCAGTAACCAAATCAATTATCATAGTTGAATTATCATTCCATGTTATAGTATCAGTAATTTCCTGTGATATACTGAATGTAGCATTAGTGAAATCACTCCAAGTTACAGTATCAGTAATAGTTTGATTTGTCAATAATGGTGATTCACCATCAACTGAATCACTCCATGATACAGTATCGGTAGCGTTCTGAAATATACTAAATGTCATAGTTGAGTTGTCATTCCAAGTTATATCATCAAATACTCTTGGTGCAGATTCCATCGTGAAAGCCCAAAGTGATCTTGAACCAATATCCCTATCTCTATCTCCTGCACCTTCTTTTATTGAACCATCTACATCAACTGTGTGAATACTGTTATCTAAATTTTCAAAAGTTCCAAAACCATTCATCCCAAAATCACTTGAATCCCAATTATCGGATAATTGTTTTTGTGTCGTTGTTTGGTCGGCAGGTTGATCTACATTATCAACCTGTACTCTAAAATACGCATCTTTATCAGATTCTTTTGTAAAACTACTAAAAATATACCAATCTTGTGTTTCATCGTCTTGAATGTCAAGTGTCATTATTTCTGTTTCATATTCTACGACAACTTGTTCAGGGAGTAGGAATAGACCATCACCGCCATAAGTTGCATTGTGAGAAGAAAATATGTTCAAGTTTAATGCAAAGAGTGAGTTGTAAGTTCGTATGTTATTTCCTACTGATATTTCATCTGTTCTTGATTCTACCTTAAAGTCATGTGCCTGTGTGTTGTTTAATGTGAATACTCTACTGAAAGATTGAACATATTGATCTTCTGTATCCTCACCTTCTTTTGATATGTAAGGTGTAATCTGTGTACCATTTTCAAAGTTTAGTCTTGTTTCAAACTGGTCAGCAACGTCATCAACTGAAAGGGTTGCAGTTCCCAAAATTAACCACTCATTATCATCAGATGTTGGTGTAAATGATAATGTCGCAGATGAGTTTGTATTCCAACCTACATCATCAAGTGGTTCATCTATTGTTACTTCATCATAGAACCAATCAAAGTTTTCAATCATTCTTTCTGATATATCTAAAATAAAGATAGTTGAATCGTCATGAATCATAATTGTATTATCGTTTGATACCATGTTTAGTGAAATATCTTCATCTGCTTGTGATCCTATTGGATTCCAAATTACCCAATGCCAATACTTGTACCATTTTTTATCTGAATCACAGGAATCGGCACTATGTTTAGGTTCAATAATATCTTGGCTTCCTTCAAAAATTGTAGCATTGTGTTGCATATTTATTTCATAAGTGAGTGAGTTATCTTCTCCTGTCCATGATGTAGTTGCGATTATGAGATACTTGTGTCCATCTTCAAACTCATAATCCGTTCCGTCAGTTACAACTATTGGTTGAGCAGTTGTAGTAAAGATTGTACAAACAACATTTTCTTCATAGTAGTTTGAGTATTCTAGTGCATCTGCATTAGCAAATATTAAACCTGTAGAAAATAAACCAATTAAAATAAAAAGTGATAAAAATTTAGAAGCCTTCATCAATAATTATACTCCCAAATGTAAAGTGGATATAGGTTTGAACATCATGAGCTCCTTCTGATAGTAACCAATCAACTATGACGGTTCTTTGTAATGCCAAAGCATTGTCTTTGGCTATGTCATAATCTTCTTGTGTTAAAGTTGGCATGTCACCTGTAACTCTAACTAAAGGATAAATCTGATAAATGCCATCACCTAGAACTGGATTAGTACCCACAGGTTGAAATGCTACAACATGTATTTCAGCACTATAGCCATTCGGATTGTTCTGAGCTCCTTCTCCTGTCTTTTCAAATGTGTTTAATCCCAAATCATCAAAAATATCATCTATTGCACCTGCAACATTTTGTTGATAAGATCCTCTAATGATATTTGGATTTCCTGCTAGTTCAAACTGAACTACGAGTTTGTATTTCTCAGTTGAAATATCTATAGCGGATATAGTTTCAGGAGATATTATTAAAGGAAGAAGAATGGCTAGAGCAATAAATGGAAGGAAAGTATCTAACTTCAATCTAATTAAATTAAAAATATCGGTTTAGATAAGCCTATCTAATTTACATTATTGATATTGTAAGTTACTGTCAATGTATCTGAAGCATTGAATAACTGTACTGTGTTTGGTAGTAAAGCAGTTGCGACCATGTTTCCTGAACTACTAGCATCGAAAATTCCTACTTCTGCATAAACCTCACCTGTACATGATGCACCTGTAAAGACTACTTGGAATGTTGAAAGTCTTTGTCCTGTAGTTCCTGTATTCATATCAACGGTTGCATCTTGTATTCTTGCACAAGTTCCGCTTTCTGCACCAAGAGCTACATCAGAATCTACAGGTGGGATTAATCCTGTACCGATACCAACATAATTGAAGATTGATTCTGACACACATTCATTTGTACCAAAAATTAAATCTGAAATACATTCTAGACCTTCATTTGGTACTAAGTTATCCATAGTTTGCTGAGATAGAATCTCCCCTTTCCAATTCTCATGTGTTACTTCAAAGTAACCGCCAAACTTACTCACATCAGAAATTTCTGATTGTGCAACAATGGAAGAATCAAAATTTGGTGCTATTGAAACTACTAATAGAATTGCCAAAATACTTGAAATTCCAACTAAAGGTTTTGTTGAGTTCAACATTCTTCTCTGAAAAGCAGGTGTATAAAAGATTTGCTTATGGGCTTTTGCTTCCCATATATTCTGTATAATTCCAACTGTAGTGAACAGATCCATCCTTTAGGTTAATTGATTTTGACAGGAAATTATTTGGATCATCATTCAGGATTTCAGTAATGAATTTTGGTTCATCGTTCAAATCAGAGTTGAACATAATTATCAATCCACTCATCACAATGATAAAACCGATTAGTCCTAATGTAACTGATTTCCTTGATTTCTTTTTGTCCTTTCTTTCTCTCATACTATACTACCCCCCCTTCCCAATT
>SMVB01405994.1_pt1 | contig 32098 bp, 30 predicted proteins | sample 2456461 | NCBI WGS metagenome assembly SMVB01 (sample SAMN11095934, study PRJNA526329) | marine sediment metagenome | biome: Marine sediment; feature: Surficial sediment; material: Deep marine sediment; isolation source: Hadal surficial sediment | place: Pacific Ocean | collected 2014-05 | depth... | reverse complement strand
TGTATTGGGTGAGGCTGCCAGTCTTAATCCACTAGAGGGGGAAGAAGCAAGAGAAGATCCATCCCAGGGCGTGTATTCGGCGACAATGAGCGCACGTCGATCGACTCCTGGCGCCCGACCTACCTGGTCAAGATCCTGTGACGCGGGGTCGACACGCCAGACTAAGGGGCCAACCAGGGCAAATAAAATTAGGAACACTACCAAATAAAGAGATACCAGTGCCCGCTTATTTGCCTTCAGTCGCCGCCATGCATCTTGCCAGTAGGAAAGTGATGGTCGCGAAATACCGTGAATCTCATCTCGAGGCCCAATTGGTTCAAACGCATCAGAGGTGAAATCAGTCATTATTCCATCCTGACCCTTGGGTCGATGATGCCGTAAAGTACATCAACCACAATCACCATGGACACCAGGAAGGCGCCGTAAAAAACCGTAGTACCCATGATTACGGTGTAATCCAGCTGCTGTACAGCCTCCACAAAAAATCGCCCCAATCCTGGAATAGCGAAGACCAGCTCCACCACAAAGCCTCCGGTGGTAATAGCGGCAATGGCCGGCCCCAGTACCGTAACCACTGGCAGGATGGCATTACGCAATTGGTGCTTGGTAAAAATTCGTGCCGGGGGCAGGCCCTTGGCTCTGGCTGTCCTGACATAATCGGAACTGATTATCTCCAACATGGACGAGCGCATTAATCGGGTAAGATAAGCCATGGTACCCAACCCTAAAACCATAGAAGGTAGTAACATGTGGCGGATGGTTCCCCAACCCGCCACTGGCAAGACGGAAAAACCCAATAGGTCATTTAGGTTGACCAGGGCAAATTGACTGAGAGCAGCAAGTACAAAACTCGGTACCGAGATACCCAGGATTACCAGAAACATGATGATGTAATCGGGCAACCGGTTACGGTAAATTGCCGTCAGCGCACCAAACAGCACGCCTCCCAGTGCCGCAAATACAACCGCCAGCACACCCAATATGGCTGACACCGGAAAATGCTGGCGAATAATGTCGTTAACTTCACGGTTTTCCTGGGTAAAGGAAATGCCAAAGTCTCCACGAGATAGGTTTCCCAGATAGATGAAATATTGAATGTAGACAGGTTTATCAAGACCGTACTTTGCTTCCAGATTAGCCCGCATCTGTGGTGTAATGGCACGATCATTTAAAAGAGGGTCACCTGGCACGTTGTGCATGGCGAAAAATGTTGCAGTGGCTATAAACCAAACGGTAACGATGCCTTGAATCAGACGCTTGAGAATATAGAGCCACATAAGACTAAAACTTTAACTCCCTGACGCCATCCGCCGGCTACGGTTCAGAATCATCTATGTAAGCAAAGTTGAATACAACTTCTGCACCGATAGAACGCCGCTTAAAGTTTTTTAATCTTGGATCAACCACAAAAGACCAGCCACGCTCGTAGGAGGGAATAATAATCACGTCTTCATAGACTATGCGCTGAATTTCGGCGAATGCTTCCATTCGTTCCCTTTGATCCATTGAACTCTGACCGATGCGGATATACTGATCCAATTCAGGATTTTTGTACTCCCCTCGATTGTTTAAATTCCAGGAAGCAAACAGGTCCCCATAGGTCAAGGCATCGTCATAGTCGGGGCCCCAACCCCCAGCAACGATATCAAAATCACCCAATAACATCTTGTCCAGGCGTTGCTTAAAGATCTGCTTGTCAATGCGGATTTCCAGGCCCAGATTTTTACGAAAGATAGCCTGGTAATATTCAGCAGTAATGCTAGCAACAGGGGAGTCATCTGCTAACAGCACAATGGGTGGTATCTCCTCTACCCCAAGTTCCTGTTTGGCAAGTTCCAGGTGTTCCCTGGCTTTAGCTACATTGATCTGGTGTTTGATTGGCGGGTATTCCTGCCGGAACAGACCTTCAACTCCCTTAACCCACTCAGGAAATAGACTGACCCCAGGTAAATAACTGGGTTCCTTCAAGGCCTTATATACAAACTCCTCCGGGTCCTGGGCCAGCTGCAGCGCCTTACGCAAATTATAATTGCGGGTGACCCGGCCTTCCCGGTGATTGAACTCGAGGAAAAACAGCGTGCCCTCCATGAAACGATCGATATGCCAGCGCTGTTCCATGGCAGTGTTCAACATCGGAGCAAGCAACTGGGTTTCGGCAATTTGACCGTCCTTGAATAAATTCAGCTTGGCGTTAACGTCCTGCGTCATGTAACTGACATTAATGACATCAATGAAGCCTTTTTCATCATTCCAGTAATGAGGGTTTTTTTCCCACTTCATGGACGACCCATGAATCCAACTAGTGATTACGTAGGGTCCGTTATATAAAAGCTGATCAGCATCGGCGGCATAGCGACCGTTGGTACTATTAAAAAAATCTTCTCGCATCGGGAAGAAGGTATTAAACGCCATTAGTTTTTCGAAATAAGGGGTTGGTCGCTCGAAATCTACTTCCAGGGTTCTATCATCCAACGCCCTTACTCCGAGAAACTCGATGGGCAACTCGCTGTTATTGACCGCTTCAGCGTTTTTTATCGGGAAAGCGATAAAGGAATAAGTTGAACCTCCATTGGGATCAACCAGCTTGCGCCAGCTGAATACGAAATCGTGGGCTGTTACGGGTTCACCATCGCTCCACCGGGCATTATCACGCAGCCAGAATGTTGCACCATCATCACGAATTTCCCAGCGTTCAGCCACTCCTGGAACCAGCTGATCGAAATAGTCGTAGGTCAGTAAACCTTCGAGAACATGTTCCTGGACGGTACTGCTGATAGAGTCGATCTGGCGAGTATGATCCATTTGCGGAGGTTCATCTCGCAGCGCGATGGTGATTTCGTTATTTTCTACATCGATGGCAATGCCTGTAGAGCCACTTCCCGCGGCACTACCGGCTGCCAGGGACAACAGATACAACAGTAGGGCTAGGGCAGCAATGCCATAAACGGCATAAAGCGCCAGCTGTTTACTCGCAGAGTCGGTAAAATTGGAATCGGCAACAACTGCCTTGTTATCGGACTTCGTTGTACTCATCTTATTACCGGAAAACCTGGACAGGACTGAGAATACCGCAGCTTATCCGTTTAGTCGATAAACCTGCCAGCGACTTTGCAATCAGAATGTCCCCAGTTCTTTGCTAACTCGCCAATTTTGCCTGCCAGTCGCGAGGAAGGTCATGTGTTACCCTGGGGTCTTAAATCGCGGAGGATAATGCCAACTAAAACAACTGTCTCCCTGCTGCAATGGCCCCACCAATCACTAGAATAAGGCTTGGTAAAAAGGTCAATAGAAAACCCAGGCCACGCGATTTAGGCTCCTTGATATAGGACCGCAGGTATATAAACCGGCCAATAATCCAAACCACGCCCAACCAGACGGCGATATTAGGATTCGAGTAATACCCGAACATGATCATGCCGGGTATAAACAGCATCAAACTTTCCTGGGTGTTTTGATGAACCCGGTTAAACCGTTCAAAAATTGGATCACCAGTGGTCGCTGGTGCCGGTACGTTGTATTTACCTCGGGCTCTACCTACCAACATACCAAAAACGGAATATTGAATTAGTGCTAAAGCAATTATGACGATTACAAGTTCCATGGGAGCTCCTCAATGGATGGGTAATATTCCTACTCTTTTTCTTGGATACTGGTTTCGATATCCATTCCAACAATTTGTTCCAGATAAGCATTGGCATCTGTCCTGGCTATTTTTTCGAATTTGATCGAAGGATGTAGTTCCCGTAGCCTATCATTTAGCAGGCCGTGAGCTGAATAAAGCAGGGTATCCTGAATCATATAGTCAGTGTCACATTCCCTGGCCAACTTTAGCAGCCTGTCGAATCCGACAATAAAGTTGTTGCTATGTCGCTGCCGGATTTCAGTGCCAAATAACAAATCTTCCAACGAAACATCAGGGTTACCTGCCATGATCAGAAACCGACGGGAGAAAATCTCAAAGTCGCCATGGGCAAATTGTTGCCAAAATTCATTGAGATCTTCAGTTGTATATGTATTGTCCCCAACCGGACCCTGACTGGATATAAATAGCAGACCAGTTATAGAACCCAGCTGTTTGCGGGTATTATCGGCAATTTTAAAAAATGTCTCCTGGCGAGCGTTTAATTCGGTAGCGGCTATGGCCTGGGTTTGCTTTTCCGACTGTAGGTTAGTTTTTCTCAATTCCCGGTTGTTTTCAGCCAGGACTGTTTGCTGAATAAACAGACCAATTACCAACCACAGAAACGCCAAAGGGGCGAAAGCACCTTCAAGGAAAGATCCCATTTGATCAATCGGGAGACTGGAAAAAGAAGACCAGCCAACATTGGATGAGATGTAAATTATACCCAGTAATATCCAGATAATGGTTACTGCCAGGCCAAACCAGATCCGTCTGTCCTTGTGTTCGTGATCGTCGTGTGGTGATACATCCACCCTTGCTAAACCCCCCACGGCCAGCATTTCATCAGAGCGCTATAGAGTAAAGCCCTACTTCAGCCCAGTCAATCAGCAGTAGAACTGCAATAAGCCATCTAGATTTAGCGAACTATTGGTAATGGGTTGTAACCCATAGTGGTTTGTTGGTCCGCCGGGACCAAAGACAATTGCTATTGGGGTACAATCAACATGGATACTAATAAAGGACCGTCAAAGTGACTAAAAAAGCAGCAAAAGAACCGGCATTTAATTTCGAAAAGGCGCTAGAAAGTCTCGAACAGCTGGTCACAGCGATGGAAGACGGGGAATTGAGCTTGGAAGAGTCGCTAAAAGCATTTGAAAAAGGCATCAAGCTAACCCGAGAATGCCAGGGTGCCTTACAAAGAGCCGAACAGAAAGTTCAGATGCTCATTGACGAAAACGGTGAACCTGAATTGACCGACTTCGAACCAAGCGACCAGGACTAACACCAGGTTGCTACCATTAATGGGGATTTAAATGTCTGAACCCGATTACATCCAACATGCTCTTTGGGTTCCATGAGTACCGATCCCATAAAATCATCACTAATAACTGATTTCTTCACTGACTGTCAGCACAGGGTTGATGCGACGCTACGCCGTTGTTTACAGACAGCTTCAACTAACAGCGAACTGGTTAGTGCAATGGAATACGCCACACTCAACGGGGGCAAACGTATTCGACCTATATTGACCTACGCCGCTACCCTCGCCGCAGGGGGCGAAATGGACAGGGCTGATAACGCGGCCTGTGCTGTAGAGCTGATTCATTGTTATTCATTAGTCCACGATGACTTACCGGCAATGGATGACGATGACCTACGACGTGGTGCTCCAACCGTACACATGGCTTATAACGAAGCAACGGCGATACTGGTTGGAGATGCGCTACAATCGCTGGCATTTCAAACCATCGCTACCAATTCAGATATCTGTATCGACCCAGCAACCCGCCTGCACATGACCGAAGTATTGGCAAAAGCATCTGGGTTCGAAGGCATGGCGGCAGGTCAAGCCCTGGATTTTGAAGCCGTCGGCAAACCCTTAGACCTGGCACAGCTACAAGCCATGCATTCCCTCAAAACTGGTGCACTGATCGCCGCCAGTGTCGAACTCGGCGCCTTAAGCTCGCCGTTTTTTAACGAACAACAAGTTGTCGCACTGCGTAACTATGCGAGCCATCTCGGATTAGCTTTTCAGGTACAGGACGATATTCTTGATGTCACCGCGGACACGGCTACACTTGGCAAGCCTCGAGGATCAGACCAATCGTTAAACAAACCCACCTACACTTCTTTATTGGGACTGGGTCCTGCAAGGGAAAAAGCCCAGAATCTTGCCAATCAAGCCATAGCCCAACTTGATGCTTTTGCCGAATCGGCGGAATGTTTACGCCAGGTGGCGCTTTACATCGTACAACGCACTCATTGATGAGTTTCGACAGACAGTAGATAATTACCCTATGTTTGACGAAATCCCATCAACCAGACCCCAGACGCCATTACTTGACCAGATCAATGGCCCGGAAGATCTCAAGCAGCTTGAAAGCGGGCAATTCAGCCAACTGGCGGATGAGTTAAGAGCATTCCTGCTTTATTCCGTAGGCCAGACCGGTGGCCATTTTGGTGCTGGGCTCGGTGTGGTGGAACTTACCATCGCTCTGCATTATGTGTTCGATACACCGAATGATCGGTTGATCTGGGATGTGGGTCACCAGGCTTATCCCCACAAAATATTAACTGGCCGCCGCGACCAGATGCTGAGCATGCGGCAACCAGGCGGGCTGACTGCGTTTCCTTCGCGCCAGGAAAGCCGGTTTGATGCCTTTGGTGTGGGACACTCAAGTACTTCAATCAGCGCCGCACTGGGAATGCATCTTGCCTCTGAACTGCAAAAAACTGATCGAAACTGCATCGCCATAATCGGTGACGGTGCCATGACAGCAGGGATCGCCTTTGAAGCTTTAAATCACGCGGGCGCGATCAATGATAATTTATTAGTCATACTTAACGACAACAATATGTCCATCTCCCATGCTGTTGGTGGTCTTTCCAGCTATTTCGCACGTATGTGGGCCAGCAAACCCTACAATTTCATTCGAACCGGAGGTAAACGGGTGCTATCCAAAATTCCTCCTGCTTTGAAAGCTGCACACCGGGCAGAAGAATATATGAAAGGCATGGTGTCACCTGGCACTCTATTTGAAGAAATAGGATTTAATTACATAGGCCTTATTGATGGCCACAACACCCTTGGCTTAGTGGATATTCTGCAGAATATAAAGAAACTTCGCGGACCACAGCTACTTCATATTGTCACACAAAAAGGTAAAGGATACTCAAAATCAGAAGAAGACCCGTTTGGCATGCATGCCCTCAGCAAGATTGAACCTCGCACTACTAACAAAGATGAAAGTCAAAAACCCAATAAGATTCAATCCCCGACCTACTCAAAAGTTTTTGGCCAATGGCTATGTGATATGGCAGAACGAGAGCCTTTTCTGGTCGGCATAACGCCTGCTATGGGAGAGGGATCGGGCATGCAACAATTCGCTACGGAATATCCCAAACGTTATTTCGATGTTGCCATCGCCGAACAACATGCCATTACCCTTGCTGCCGGCATGGCTTGTGATGATATGAAACCGGTAGTCGCCATTTATTCCACCTTTCTACAACGTGGATACGATCAACTTATCCATGATATTGCACTACAAAATCTCAATGTGCTTTTTGCTATTGACCGAGCCGGATTGGTGGGTGAAGACGGTCCGACCCACGCGGGCAGTTTTGATATTAGCTACTTGCGGTGCATCCCCAATATGGTTGTTATGACTCCAAGTGACGAAAATGAAACCCGTAAACTACTGTCTACAGGATACCAACACCAAGGCCCCTGTGCAGTACGTTACCCGAGGGGGAAAGGCCCCGGAGCAATAGTTGAAAAAGGTCTTGAGGTTGTACCTATTGGCAAGGCAATCACTCGACGCACTGGCCATTCAGTAGTTATTTTGGCTTTTGGAAGTATGGTAGCACCGGCGCTCGAAGCCGCTGTTAAACTTGATGCCACAGTGGTAGATATGCGCTTCGTAAAACCCCTGGACGAAGCACTGATAGGTGACATGACCACACGTCACCAACTGATCGTGACACTGGAGGAAAACGCGATCATGGGCGGTGCCGGATCGGCCGTTAACGAATTCCTGGCCAGTGCCGATTACCGAATCCCGGTACTCAACCTGGGTTTACCTGACAATTTCCTCGAGCATGGTAAGGTTGCGGATATGCTTGCCGAAGTCGGGCTGAGTAGCGACGGTATCGTTGATTCAATTCGAAACAAGCTCACTCAATGCAAGATACAATCCAAAGCGGTCTGATCGATCAATCTTCGGGATGGGTATAATTCCTGTAGTTCACTAGACTCCGACCAGCGCTTGCCCGATTTAGATTTCATTCTAATTGGAAAATTATGACAACCGAATCCACAACTGAGCGCAATCAACGCCATAAAAAAGCCATGCAACGTAAGAAGGCCCATATTGACGACCGCATTGCCAAAGCCACAATTAATAAAGGCCTGGTCGTAGTACTTACCGGTCCTGGGAAAGGAAAAAGCTCGTCCGCCTTTGGTATGCTAGCCCGTAGCGTCGGTCATGGAATGCGATGCGGTGTAGTGCAATTTATAAAAGGCACATGGGAATGTGGAGAGCATCTTTTATTTAGGGAAAATGCCTTAGTCGAATTTTACGTCATGGCAACCGGATTTACCTGGGAAACACAGGACCGAGAAGGAGACAAAAAGGCCGCTGAAGCGACTTGGGCCAAGGCGGAGACGCTGCTTGCTAATACAGACATCGCGTTAGTTCTGCTGGATGAGCTTACTTACATGTTAAGCTACGGCTACCTCGACAAAAATCGCGTGCTGGACGTGCTGACTAATCGTCCACCCAACCAACATGTAATTATTACCGGCCGAAATGCCAGTAAAGAACTTGTTGAACTGGCTGACACGGTAAGTGACATCAAGGACACCAAGCATGCGTTTAATAATGGCATCAAGGCGCAAAAAGGAATTGACTACTGATGCAGAAACTTAAAATCAAGACGATTCCATTCTTTGCCTGCCTCGTTGTTTCTTTATGGCTAGGGCTTAGTCAGGCGGCATTAGGTGTTGAAGTTCTGGATGACGATGGCAACCTGGTAAGCCTACCCCAAACTGCCAACCGTATTATCAGCCTAGCGCCTTCACTGACCGAGATAATTTTCGCCGCGGGAGCTGGAAGCAAAATAGTTGGCGTTGTGGAGTACAGTGATTTCCCACTTGCTGCTCAGGAAATTAGGATTGTTGGCCGCCATGATTTGCTCGATCTGGAAGCTATTCTAGAACTGCAACCGGATCTCATAGTATCCTGGAAAACCGGAAACCCAATTGCTTCAGTAAACCGGCTGAAAGAACTTGGATATCCGATCTATGTCGCCGAACCCAAACGACTGCAAAGTATACCGATTCATATCGAAAAGCTGGGAATACTAGCTGGCACTATGAAAATTGCCTCTGAAGTCATTAATACCTTTACCAACACACTTCAGGAACTTGAAAACAACTATAGTCACCAATTGGGTGTGAGCGTTTTTTATCAGGTTTGGGATACACCTCTGATTACAGCCGGCGGAAATGAATTAATAAATGACATTATTATGCTTTGCGGTGGACAAAATATCTTCGCAGATCTGTCACTCATGGCCCCCAAGATCGATAAAGAATCAGTCCTGGCGCGTAACCCGCAAGTAATTATCGCTAGTGGAATGGACATAGCACGCCCTGAATGGCTGGATAGCTGGCTTGAATGGCCTACACTGGACGCTGTAGCCAATAGTCATCTCTATTTCATTCCACCCGATTTAGTGCAACGGCATACGCCTCGCGCCTTGCAAGGTGCAAAACTCATGTGTGAACAAATAGACCAGGCAAGGTCCGGATATTCAGCTCAACATTGAATTGTGACTGACCAGGGAACATTGCAATTTGTCGCCGTAAAATCCTATTTTGATTCGACTTAAACAGGCAAAGGGAATTTCTAGAACGCCGGTCTTGTTCAGCGGCAGATCTAGAACTGTAGGGATTACCACCCGCATTACTCCGCCGTGTGTTACAAGTAGAATTCGACTGCCATCGGGTTTTTGTAGAATTCTTTGCCAGGCATTCAGTATGCGATCACGGAAACTGATAAAGTCCTCGCCATTGGGTGGCGACAACGCGGTTATGTCTTGCCTGAACTGCCGGAACTGAGACGCTGCAGATTTTCGCCACTGGGTAAGTAACATTCCATCCCAGTCACCGTAATCGATTTCCTGCCAATCTTGCTCTACGGTCAATGGCAAGCCGGTTGATTCAGCAAGATGTTCGGCATAACTGCGGCATCGCTGTAATGGAGAAGAAATTATTTCAGTCCATTGCTTTGAGGGGAAATCTGAATTGTTCGACAACTCGACTTGAGCAGTGGCCTGATTCATCTGTTGCCAGCCAACTTCAGAAAGTGGATGGTCAGTTCGCCCACGAAGCACTTCTCCACCTTCAGGCTGACCATGACGCAGAATATCGACGACGATAGCGATAGGGTTACCTTTTTATATGGCCTAACTTGTCAATTTTGGCGGCCAGATAACTTTCGTTATGGGAATTGATACCTACATGGATTGGTAACCGCTCGACCACTTCTATACCCATTTCTTCCATGGCTTTTACTTTACGTGGATTATTGGTCAGCAAACGTACACTTAGCACGTTGAAGTGAGCCAGCATGGGCTTACAGATTTCGTATACCCTACTGTCTGCTTCGAATCCAAGTTGCTCATTGGCTTCAACTGTATCGACGCCAGTGTCTTGAAGCTCATAGGCCTTAAGCTTATTCAGCAAGCCTATTCCACGCCCTTCCTGTCGCAAGTACAAAATTAAACCTCGCCCTTCGGCAGCAACACTTTCAATCGCATATTGCAACTGCGGACCACAATCACAACGTTGGCTGAAAAGGCAATCCCCGGTTAGGCATTCGGAGTGGATACGACACAGCATTGGTTGATCGCCAGCGGTGTCACCCATTTCCAAAACAATATGTTCCTTGCCCGATTCTTCGTCTTCAAATCCATGGATAGTGAAAACACCCCACTGGGTGGGTAATTTTGCCGAAGCTATATGTTTCATATTCAACTGCGGATCCTCAACTTGGTACGGCCGAATTAAACAAAACAGCCTAACTGGAAACCAGGAGCAGGGCTGCTGCCTGCAAGCACAAGGCCGCCATTATACCCGCTATAACATCATCTAGCATGATGCCAAGCCCTCCCTTTATGCTGCTATCTGCCCATTTGATGGGCCAAGGCTTGAAAATATCCAATATTCTAAACAGCACAAACCCAGCAATAATCCAGGTCCAGCCCGCGGGCGCCATAAACATGGTAATCCAGTATCCCACGAATTCATCCCACACAATTCCGCCAGGATCCTTTACCTCCAGATCTCTGCTGGTCTTGCCGCATAACCAGACCCCTATGGCAAAAGTCAGCAACAGAAAACTCAGGTAAAGCGACCAATGCATCACTGGTAACAGCAGATACAGGCCCACAGCCACCGAAGTCCCTGCAGTACCAGGCGCCTTCGGTGAAAGTCCGCTACCCAGGCCAAATGCCAGCAGGTGCACGGGATTTCGCAAGATTTCAGCGGATGTTTTCATGGTTACTCATGGCTGAAATGGCTATAGCCTTGGTAATCGAAGACAAGTTCTTCACCGAGACTATCCAAGCATTTAATCTGGTCACCAGACACAATTTCGCCAATACGGGTAACCGGCACATCAAGTTGTAGTAGAGCATCTTCTGCCATGGCACATCGTTCTGGTGGTACGGTAAAACACAGCTCATAATCATCGCCACCGCATAAAGCCAGTCGCTTTCGCTGCGACTCAACAACAAAACTCGTGAAGGGCTCAGACAACGGAAGCTGATCCACGTCGATTTCGGCACCAACCCCACTCGCTTTAAGAATATGGCCGGTGTCGCTTAATAATCCGTCGGAAACGTCAATGGCAGCGCTGGCAATTCCTCTTAATGCAATCCCGGCTTCAATTCTGGGTGACGGGCAGTAAAACGCATTAATAAGATAATCTCGCTGTTGAATCGGCAGGTTTTTATTTTCTATCAGGATGTCACTTGAGCGCCCAGAGTCCAAGGCATCCAACCCGGCATAACTATTCAGCAACGCCAGGGCTGCTGCACCGTCTCCCAGATAGCCCGTGACATATATCATGTGTCCTGGTCTGGCGCCGGATCTCAGTAATCCCTGTCCTTTTGGGACCTGGCCATGAACCTGAATCGCCAGGTATAGATTACCTCTGATCAAGTCACCACCGATCAGTGGACAGTTGTAACGCTTGGCGCATTTTAATAAACCCCGGCTGAACGCATCCAACCAGGTAGGATCAGCCTCCGGTAGACTCAAGCCCAATGAAAAACAAAAGGGTTCTGCCCCCATCGCTGCCAGATCACTTAAATTTACTGCCAGGGCCCGCTGGGCAATCAATTCGGGAATAGCGCTTTCTGGAAAATGCACACCTTCCTGCAACAAATCCATGGACACAGCTAACTGCTGATTCGGATCTGCTGACAGCAACGCACAATCGTCACCGATCCCAAAATCAACTCCAGTCTTTTCGAAACACAACCCCGAGCCTTTGAAATAGTTTTCGATGATTTCAAATTCCAGCTGTGTCATTAATCAGAGGTCCCTTAGGAAATTTCAAGCTGGCGCAATTCTTTTGACACCTTATCTAGAATGCCATTGATATACTTGTAACTTTCGGTGGCACCAAACACCTTGGCAAGGTCAATACACTCATTGATCACTACCTTATAGGGAACATCCAGTCGATAAGCGAGCTCGTATACGCCCAAACGAAGTAACGCTCTTTCGACCGGGTCAAGTGTCTTAATTTCCCGATCAAGATAGGCGATCATTCTTGAATCCAGCTCGGACACTTGAGGAGGAATACTAGAGAATACTTCGTGAAAATAATTCCAGTCAGTTTTACCCTTATACTCCGCCCTGAACTGCGCCTCAATTTCGGCAACCTCAGACCCAGTCATCTGCCACTGGTAAAGTGCCTGCATTATTAACTTCCTTGCTTTGCGACGTTGCGCCAAGTGTACCTTCTGCCCACCTTTTGCTCGATTTTCTTTCACGTAGGTAAAATCCAATTTGGCATTATTGTAAGTTTGTGGGGATTCGTTTAGTAAAGTATTAGGAATTAACGCCTGGATGTATCGCAATCTGCATACCGACTAACAGAAACGAGAGGTTCCAGAGCTTTCTAATCCGTTAACTTTCCAATTTGCGCAAAACACTCAGTGTTTCAATCGCCGACAGAGCAGCTTCCGCTCCCTTGTTGCCAGCCTTAGTACCCGCACGCTCAATGGCTTGTTCGATGGTATCCACAGTTAGCACACCGAACGCAACCGGTAGTCCACTTTGCAGACTGACCTGACTTAGTCCTTTGACACATTCTCCGGCAACATATTCAAAATGTGGTGTATCACCACGGATAATCGCACCAAGGGCAATGACAGCGTCATAGTTCTGAGTGGCAATCACCTGCTTGGTAATCAGCGGCAGTTCGTAGGCTCCGGGAGCTTTGATAACGGTTATATCCTTTTCCATTACTCCGTTCCTTTTTAGTGTATCTACTGCACCTTGCACCAGGTGATCAACGATAAAACTGTTAAACCGTGATACCACCAGCGCAAAATTGGCAGCGCCAATGTTGTATTCGCCTTCAATGGTTTTGATGCCACTCATAGTGTCTCGCCTTGCTGAATATTCTAAAGATCTCACTTTGTAAGATCAGTCAATCGCCTATTCTAAACCCTTAAGGACTGGTTTTTAATCATCGAACTCAGATGATTACTCAAATGGGACAAATTCTATTACTTCAAGATCGAATCCTGAAATAGCAAATTTAGCCGGAAAACTCAACAATCGCATCTTTCCAACACCAAGGTCACGTAGTATTTGCGAACCGGTTCCTATCGTTAGGTCAACACCAGTCCTGGCCTCAGCGCTTTGACGTTCCGTATCAAGCATGGCCTCTATACTGGTGTGTATGTCTTGTTCGTAGTCATTACCGGATAACAATACGGCTACACCCTTACCTTCACTGGCAATTTTTTCCAGTGCCTTACTGAATGACCAGCTGGTTCCCGAAGCATTGAATGCCTGACACATATCTCGCAATGTATTCGGAATATGTACTCTAACGAGGATCGGGTCATCTTGGTCAAACTTACCCATGGTAAATGCCAGATGAGTAGAGCCAGTAATGGAATCATGGTAAGTGTGTAATTGAAATACTCCAAACTCCGTTTGCAGTTCGCGGGTTTCCTGCTGAGTTACAGTATATTCATTGGCAATGCGGTAGTGAATCAAATCCACTATCGTGCCGATCTTAAGTTGGTGTTTTTCGGCAAACTTTTCAAGGTCGCCGCGGCGCGCCATTGAACCATCTTCGTTCATGATCTCTACAATTGCCGCCGCCGGGGCGTAACCCGCCAACCGCGCAAGATCACAGCCAGCTTCGGTATGCCCTGCTCGCCTTAATACGCCGCCTGGCTGCGCCATGATCGGAAAAATGTGACCAGGTTGCACTATATCTTCAGATTGTGAGTCCCTTGCCACAGCCACCTGGATGGTTTTGGCACGGTCCGCGGCGGAAATACCAGTAGTCACACCCTCAGCGGCTTCGATAGATACTGTAAAGTTGGTATTAAAAGACGTACCGTTACTATTGACCATTAACGGAAGTTTAAGAAATTCACATCGCTGTTGAGTAAGTGTCAGGCAAATGAGGCCTCGGGCATTTGTTGCCATGAAGTTGATATCTTCGTTGCGTACCCGTTCGGCAGCAACTATCAAGTCCCCTTCGTTTTCTCGGTCTTCGTCATCCATCAGGATAACCATTTTACCCTGGCGAATATCGTCGATAATTTCTTCGATAGAATTAAGTTTCATAAATCAAATTACACCGTTACTATTTGGGTCAGCCTTCATTACTGTCAAAGCCATGCTTGTGCAAAAATGCCCGGGTAACTGCGCCCGTTGCCTCATCGCCCGTGGCTGCAGTTTCTCCTAGTAACAGGCGTTCGAGGTATCTGCTAATCAAATCTACTTCAAGGTTTACTTTGCATCCTACTCGGTAAAACTGAATAACTGTTTGTTCCTGGGTATGGGGAATAATATTGACAGTAAATTTTAAGCCCTGAACTTCATTTACCGTCAAGCTGGTACCATCTACGCAAATTGAACCTTTTGCTGCGATATACCGTGCCAGTTTGTCTGGCACTTTAAACACCATACACTGACTTTTGCCATCTGGCTCAAGGGCTTCCAACACACCTACTCCGTCAACATGACCGCTAACTATATGGCCTCCCAGTCTAGTTGATGGAGTTAGCGCTTTTTCCAGATTAACTGGCGCACTTTTTTCCAACAATCCCAGGGTTGTCAGCTCCATGGTCTCATTGGATACATCAGCCTGAAAAGTTTTACTGTCAAACGCCACCACGGTAAGGCATGTGCCATTTACCGAAATGCTGTCACCTAGATTGATATCAGACAAGTCCAGCTCACCGCCATTGACTGTCAACCGCCATTCGTTATCAAGCTGTTGAAAATTAGTTACTTTCCCAACTGCCTCAATAATTCCCGTAAACATCTTGTTGATTCCTGACTGATTTTGCTGCAACCCTATGTTTGCCTAACAGTCAATTGCTGGTACGATTTAGGAGCCTGCAAAGTGCACTACGATACGGCAATCCTTGCCAATCTTTTTAACATCCTTAATGTTCAACTCAATATGCTCAGACATCGATTCCAGGCCTGGCAGTTCAATGAGTGGCAAGCCATTACTCCCGAGTAATTTAGCACCGATATAAAGTATTAATTCATCTACCAGGCCGGCTTGAACGAATGCGCCGCACAAGGTTGGCCCGGCTTCTAATAAAACTTCATTGACCATAAACCTGGAGGCCAGCAATTCTAGCACAGTACCCGGATCAACTCTGCCTTTTGATTCACCAGGTTGATTGTCTTGGTCTAAGGTTATTACCTCTGTGTTTGCAGGGTAGTTCTGTGCTATAGACGCTGAATTGCTGTTGGTGAATATTTTTACCTCCCCGGTTGATTGCTGAATTTTTGCCTGCTCAGGTGTTCGCAAGGATGAATCCAGAATTATCCTCAAGGGCTGTCTTGTCAGGGCAAACTGATTATGCTTAATCTCGACTTCAGATAATTTTAGTTCATCATGCCTTACTGCCATGGAGGGATCGTCTTGTAACACTGTGTTTATGCCAGTAATAACGGCACAGCTTTCGGCACGAAGTCTTTGTACTTCGGCGCGGGCATCCTCCCCGGTTATCCATTTACTCTCCCGGTTCGCCGCGGCGGTTCGGCCATCGAGGCTCATTGCCAACTTGCAACGAACATAAGGCAACCCTACAGTCATCCGCTTCATGTACCCTGGATTGATAGCGCGGGCTCGTTGGTCAAAATCTTTCAGATGAAAAACTTCAATGCCTGTTTGCTCGAGCTTTTCGACTCCTTTACCGGCCACTTGTTTGTAGGGGTCTAATGTAGCGATGAAGACTTTGCTGATACCGGCAGCTATCAAGGCATCAGTACAGGGCGGAGTTTTGCCGTGATGTGCACAGGGTTCAAGAGAAATAAATGCCAACCCGGATTTAGCCTGTTCACCGGCGTTAGCAATAGCATTGATCTCAGCATGGGCCTCACCCGGAATCTGATGCCAGCCCTCCCCCACTACAACGTTTTGCCGGTTAACGATGACACAACCCACGCGCGGGTTTGGTGTTGCAGTCAGGACGTTTTCTGCCAGCACCAATGCCCGCCGCATATGCAGTCCGCAATCGATGTCAGCAACATCAAGGTCTGTGGCATTGGCAGTAATCAAAACAGTCTCTTAAATCCAGTTAGAAATTGGACGAATAACTATACTGGAGTTAGCTGGAGTTGTCTTTAGCGGAGCTGTCTTTGGAGAGTTTGTCGATTTCCTGGCGAAATTCTTCCAGGTCTTTAAAACTTCGGTAAACAGAGGCAAATCGGACAAAGGCCACTTCATCCATGTCGCGTAATTCCATCATCACCTGTTCGCCCACATCACGTGACTGAATTTCTCTTTCCCCGGTAGCACGAAGATTTGCTTTTATGCGACTGATGGCTTCATCAATGCTTTCTAAACTGACCGGTCTTTTTTCTAGCGCCTTGTTCAAACCCGACCGAAGTTTTTCTTCATCGAATGGCTCGCGATTACCGTTTTGTTTAATTATTCGCGGCATCACCAGTTCAGCAGTTTCATAGGTAGTATACCGCTCAGCACAAGTAATACATTCGCGGCGACGACGAACCTGGTTACCTTCTGCAACCAGGCGCGAATCAATGACCTTGGTGTCTACTGCATTGCAGAACGGGCAGTGCATTATTAATTCCTCAGTTTGGGTCTACTCATACACTGGAAACCCTGAGCACAGGTCCAGAACCTTACCCTTTATTTCGGCAATTTTATCTTCATTATTAATATCATCAAGGATATCGCACATCCATCCGGTTAAGAGGGTCATTTCCGTCTCAGAGAAACCACGTGTAGTTGCTGCTGGGGTGCCAATGCGTAACCCGCTAGTTACAAATGGGGTTCGGGGATCATTAGGCACAGCATTTTTGTTTACCGTGATATTGGCGCGCCCGAGGGCGGCATCTGCATCTTTACCGGTAATATCCTGCTTGATCAGACTGAGTAGAAACAAATGATCGTCGGTTCCACCTGAAACCACTTCATAACCACGCTCAATAAAACCATTGGCCATTACCCGGGCATTCTTAACCACCTGAACCTGATAGCTTTTAAACTCATCACTCATAGCTTCCTTGAGACAGACTGCCTTGGCGGCAATAACGTGCATCAACGGTCCACCCTGGCTCTCAGGAAATACAGCAAAGTTCAGTTTCTTTTCCAGCTCGGGGTTGGATTTAGCCAGAATAATTCCTCCACGAGGACCACGCAAGGTCTTGTGGGTAGTGGATGTTGTCACATCGGCAATTTGCACTGGACTGGGATACAGACCGGCGGCAATCAAACCACTGACATGGGCCATATCAACTACGAAATAGGCACCAACGCTATCGGCAATGTCGCGAAAGCGCTGCCAGTCTATGACTCTGGAATAGGCCGAAAACCCGGCCATGATCATTTTCGGTTTGTTTTGTGTTGCCAGTGCTTCAACCTGATCATAGTCAATTTCTCCGGTTTCATCGTTTAAGCCATATTGCACCGAGTTGTACAGTCGCCCGGAAAAGCTCACGCTGGCACCGTGGGTAAGGTGACCACCGTCTGCCAGGCTCATACCCAACACGGTCTCACCGGGTTTCATCAATGCCATATAAACAGCAGCATTGGCCTGTGAACCTGAATGGGGCTGAACATTGGCATAATCGGCATCGAACAACTCTTTCGCCCTGGCAATGGCCAGCTCCTCCACAACGTCCACATGCTCACAGCCACCGTAGTACCGCTTACCTGGGTAACCTTCCGCATACTTGTTGGTAAGTACCGTGCCCTGGGCCTCCATTACTCGAGGGCTGGTATAATTCTCCGAGGCAATCAGTTCAATATGCTCTTCCTGGCGTTGGTTCTCTGCTTTAATAGCTGCATCAAGGTCAGGATCAAAACCGGTAATAGTCATATCTTTGCTAAACATTAGCTACTCCGAACAGGAAATTGAGTGGGGAAAAAGAAGGCGGTATTCTACCCAACAGCTTGGCTAATTTCATCTAAAAATTCGACTGAAAATTACAGCACAAAGTTGGAGCTGGCTATGCCATAATGCGTGGCTATTTTTTGCCCTATGTTGGAAACGGGTTCGGGTAAGTTGGCATCAGTGATAGGCAGGCGACGGTCCCGATTCCCATAGCCCAAACCCTGCCCCGATGTGATGCGCTAGATTCCGAACCGCAGACCCCCATGTGCGAGGCCTTAGTAATACAAATCAGGAAGATCCTTCAAATGGCTCAATACATTTACACCATGAACCGGGTTGGTAAGATCGTACCACCTAAACGGGAAATCCTTAAAGATATATCACTGTCCTTTTTCCCTGGCGCAAAAATTGGCGTGTTGGGTCTGAATGGTTCAGGCAAGTCCACCTTGCTGCGCATCATGGCTGGTGAAGACAAGGACATTAATGGGGAAGCCAGGCCGCAGGCTGGAATCAAGATAGGTTACCTGCCCCAGGAACCACAACTGGATGACAGCAAAGATGTTCGCGGCAATGTGGAGGACGGCGTTGAGGAGATTATGGATCTGGTGGCGAAGTTCAACGCCATCAGCGAGCGGTTTGCTGAACCCATGAGCGATGATGAAATGAATGACCTGTTGGAAAAGCAGGGTGAGCTACAAAATGACATCGAAGCAGCAGACGGTTGGGATGTGGACCGTAAACTTGAAGTCGCTGCCGACGCCTTAAGACTCCCACCTTGGGATGCCGATGTTAGTAAGCTATCTGGTGGTGAACGACGGCGTGTAGCGCTTTGCCGACTATTGTTGTCCAAGCCTGATATGTTACTGCTGGACGAACCCACCAATCATCTTGATGCCGAAAGTGTCGCTTGGCTGGAGCGGTTTCTTCACGAGTATCCGGGCACCGTGGTTGCAGTTACCCACGACCGTTACTTTCTAGATAATGCAGCTGGCTGGATTCTGGAACTGGACCGCGGACACGGTATCCCTTACGAAGGCAATTACACTACCTGGCTGGAAACCAAGGAAAAAAGGCTGAAAATGGAGCAGAAGCAGGAAAACGCCCATCAGCGCACTATCAAGTCAGAGTTGGAGTGGGTAAGAGCTAGCCCCAGAGGTAGACAGTCCAAAAGCAAAGCCAGATTGGCAAGATTTGAAGAATTAAATTCCCGTGAGTTTCAGAAGCGCAATGAAACTCAAGAGCTTTATATTCCACCAGGTCAGCGCCTTGGTGATAAGGTGATTGAAGTTAATAGCCTGTGTAAGGGCTTTGACGGTCGCACCTTGATTGATGACCTCAGCTTCAGCGTTCCCAGGGGCAGCATAGTCGGCCTTGTCGGTGGTAACGGCGCAGGTAAAACTACCTTCCTGCGCATGCTGATCGGGGCCGAACAAGCGGATAGCGGTAGCATTGAGTTAGGAGAAACCGTTGAATTGGCCTACGTCGATCAAAGCCGCGATGTCCTGAAAGGTGATAACACTGTCTGGCAGGAAATCTCCGACGGAGCAGACATCATCCGGATTGGTAAGTATGAAGTAAATTCCCGCGCCTATGTCAGTCGGTTTAATTTTCGTGGTACCGACCAGCAGAAATTCGTCAAGGATTTATCTGGTGGTGAGCGTAACCGATTGCATCTGGCCAAGTTGTTGAAAAGTGGCGGAAACGTACTGCTTCTGGATGAACCCACCAACGACCTGGACATAGAAACCCTGAGGGCTCTGGAAGAAGGTCTACTCAGCTTCCCTGGCAACGTTATCGTGGTCTCTCACGATCGTTGGTTCCTAGACCGGATCTGCACCCATATCCTTGCTTTCGAGGGTAACAGCCAGGTAGTGTTTCATGAGGGGAACTATACCGATTACGAAGCGGAGTATAAATCGCGACTCGGTGATAACGCGCAGCCGACGCGGATGAAATATAAGAAGCTTGTGTAAATTGGGTTCAGAACACAATTTCCCAATTTCCTAACGAGCAATTTCCCTACGTCTCAAGGTGTCAAAACAAATTGTGTTCTGACGCTAATATTACCAATATTAGATAAAAATGATTATAACCAAATCCACCGGCCTAAACTTTACTTCGCTACTTTGGTGCTTGGCATTTCTCATCGTTTTTTTTATGGCTTCGGAGATGGTTTCCGGGGATTCCGATTTGGTACTGCATATAGCTTATGGCAATGCAATCATCGACAACGGGTTCCCGCCTAATGATCCATTGCTATCAGGAGTAACCGAAGCACCGATTTTACAGGAATGGCTTTTTGAAATTGTCGTCGCGAAATTGGATAGCTTGTTTGGACTGACCGGTCCTTTGATTGTTTTTGCTGCTTTGATGGGTTCATTGGTAGGGGGACTTTATCACCGTATGCGTACTAAGAATATTTGTATGTGGGTGGCAATGCTTTATGGAGTCATCGCCCTACTCTCATTACGGCCTCACCTGGTTATTCGCCCGCACTTGATTAGCTGGGTGGCCGCTGGTTTATTGTTCATGTTACTCGAGGACTGGTACGAAGGAAGACGTAGTTTTAAATCTACATCAATCGCAGTTTTCGCGATTATGATTTCGTGGGCTAATTTGCACGGTGGATTTTTGTTGGGGTTGGTAATAATGGCGGTTTTTGCCGTAGACGCTGTTGTTGATAAATTGAAAAATAAAATTGAAGACAAAGGAAAACCTAAACTACTTGAAGCAAGCATTCTTTTAGCAGTTTCTGCTTTTATTACCCTGCTGAACCCATGGGGGTGGGATCTGCACCAACATCTAGTTTCGTTTTTAACTAATAGTTTCATTGTTAGCGGAACCAGCGATTTTCAACCCCCCGGTTTTACCGAACAAACCCTCCCTGCTTTACTTATTGTGCTCTGTTTCGTCTGGCCGCCCTTACTAGTTCGCTTTAGCCATGTCCGTTTAACACAGTGGTTATTAGCGTTAGGCCTTTCAATTTCGGCATGCATTTCAGTTCGTAACATCCCTTTCCTTGGCATCCTCATGCTCCCTATTGCAGCCACTCATTTGCAACAATGGCTAATCGCCTCTACAAATAAGATTTCCAACGTGGTGCTTACCTCCTCGAAACGAATGGAAGACGACGAAGAGGGAAAAACCGGTTCGCTGTGGATAGTTCTGTCGCTGATTCTTTCCAGTGTGCTAGTTGGCAGCGGTATTATGAAAGTAGGGCTGACTGGAAAAACCGTGCCATCTGCAGCTATTGAATGGGTCGAAGAACAGGACAATCTTCACCAACTTCCCGTTTTTGCCGATTACCTTGCAGCCGGTTATCTTCTGTATGCAACGCCGGTTGAGCGTGTTTATCTCCATGCTCTGAACGCAAATTACCCGGTGGACCGATTGCAGACCTGGGTTCGCGTTGGTAATGGAGAACCAGGCTGGAAAAATGACATTCAGAATCTAAAGTGGGCTTTCCTGTTAAGCGGATCGCTCCAGGCCGATACACTTACACAGTCAAGCTGCTGGCAAGTCCTCTATAGCGATGACATGGCTACGATATTTCAGAACGACTGTACGATATAAAGTAGATCAACCGCCACCTTGATAGGTGTTTATTATAAATTTTGCCCCTTTTTCCGCTATCATCACGGTCGGTGCATTGGTGTTCCCGGAAGTAATTCTAGGCATGATTGACGCATCAATCACTCTTAATCCATCAACGCCGTGAACCTGGAGCCGATCGTTTACAACAGCTAATTCATCGTTGCCCATCTTACAGGTTCCCACCGGGTGAAAAATGGTGGTACCAAGTTCGCTGGCAGCCCTGGCCAGATCTTCGTTGGTGGTAAGTTCGGGACCTGGCTTCCACTCCTCAGGTTGGTATTTTTCCAAAGCCTTGGCCGCCATGATTCGGCGGGTAAAGCGTAACCCTTTGATGGCGACCTGTCGGTCTTCTTCAGTAGAGAGGTAGTTCAAGGTAATGGCTGGATGATCTACGGAGTCATTGGTTTTTATTCGAATGTGACCACGGCTGCTTGGTCGCAAATTACAGACCGATGGAGTAATCGCATTAAATTTGTGTAAGGGGTCACCAAACTTGTCAAGGGACAATGGTTGTACATGCCATTCAATATTTGCCGAGGGTTGATCTGGTTCACTTTTAGCAAAGGCGCCAAGTTGAGATGGCGGCATAGTTAACGGCCCAGTTTTAAAGAACAGATATTCCAGACCCATCGATATCTTTCCAAGCAACGAATTGGCACGCTGATTTAATGTCACTGTGTTTTTTACTTTATAAACACTGCGAACCTGTAAATGATCTTGCAGGTTTTCGCCAACACCCGCTAGGTCTTTTACTACTTCAACTCCTTTCTGGCTTAATAATCCCCCTGGCCCTATTCCGGACAATTGCAATATTTGCGGAGAACCAATGGCACCTGCGGCCAGAATAACTTCGTGCTTAGCTCGGAAAGTATTGCTAGAGAGGTTTTCGATTCTGACTCTGACTCCGGTGGCCCTGGGCTTACCACCACTGGTATCAAGTTCCAGTCTTTCTACGTGCGCTTTAGTAATGACAGTCAAGTTCGGTCGCGACAGTACAGGTCGAAGAAAGGCTTTGGTTGCGCTCCAACGCGACCCTTTGCGTTGATTCATTTGGAAGTAGGCATTACCAAAATTATCGCCACGATTGAATTCTTCGATTTTTGGTATACCGCACTCGGCAGCCGCATCACGCCAGGCATCAAGAATTTCCCAGTTGACACGCCGTTCTTCTACCCGCAGCTCGCCACCTTTACCATGAAATTCACTGGCTCCGTGTTCGTAGTCTTCTGATTGTTTGTATACGCTCAACACGTCTTTCCATCCCCAGCCGCGATTTCCCAATGACTCCCAGTAATCAAAATCACTTTGTTGACCACGCATATAGATCATGGCATTGATTGAAGAGCAACCACCCAGCACCTTGCCTCTGGCGTAACCAATCGATCTGCCATTCAATCCCGGATCGGGTTCGATCCGGTAGCACCAGTCGGTACGGGGATTAGCTATGGTATAGAGGTACCCAACCGGGATATCGATCCAGAAATAGTTATCTTTACCACCGGCTTCCAGCAGTAATACAGTGACATCGGGATTGTCAGATAGGCGGTTGGCCAGAACGCATCCAGCCGTACCTGCACCAATTATTATGTAATCGTAATCGTTCACTCGATCAACTTTGATTGCCGGGAAATAAATACCCGGTTACGTGGTTCACAGTACTGGAGGGCCAGCGCTACTTTGTGCTATGAGACTATTGACCAATTAGAAAAAAGCGATCAATGTTAAAAACTTGATGGATTATTATTTATCCTCGTAGTAAAAACTACAATAAATTGGAGGAATGCCACTATGACCAACAAACAACTGGCTTTAACCCGGCGACAGTGCCTGACCGCACTTGCTGGCGCAACCCTACTTCCCTACTCAACAATCCGCGCACAAGCTCAGACTACTAACAAGATGCGCGGGGCTCTGATGATTCTCAGCACTCCCTACACCACCACTGGCGAAGTGGACTATGAGGATCTTGCCAAGGAAGTTGCCTACCTCGATGATTGCGGTGTACAGGGCCTGGTTTGGCCACAGAACTCCAGTGAGCAGCGCTTCCTGTCAAAAGAAGAACGCATGCGTGGTTTTGAAGTGCTCTCAGAAGCTAACCGTGGTCGAGATATGGTGCTGGTATTGGGAGTACAGGCAGATGATACCCAAGGCATGCTGGAATATGCGCGCTTCGCTGAAGCTCTAAGCCCGGACGGCATGATTGCTATACCGCCAACTACGGCAAATTCACTCGATGACATCTACCGGTATTATGAGTCATTGTGCAGCGTCACCTCCCGGCCCGTCTTTGTTCAGACCAGTGGCGGCCCTGATATTGAGTTAACCGTTGAGTTTCTGGTGAGACTGGCTACCGATTTTCCTAATTGCGGTTACATTAAGGAAGAGTACGGTAATGTTCAACAACGAATCATCGAAGAAGTAAAACACCGACCTAATCCCATCAAGAGTGTAATCACCGCCTCTTTCGGTCGCAGTTGGTTGTACGAAATGCGCCTTGGCGTCGACGGTGTGATGACCGGTGGTGCCATGTACGGGGATATCTATGCCTCGTTATGGGAACTGCAACAGGCCGGTCATGAAGAAGCGTTGCTTGACTGTTTCAGTAAATTATTATTGATGCTGAATTTGGATAACACCATCCCAGGTGTTCGGCTCTATGTCTTGCAAAAGCGTGGCGTCTTCAAAACTACCAAGTCACGCCGTGGTGAATACAGTTTCGCACCGTATCAGATTGCAGAGATTGAGTACCGACTGGAAGCACTTAAACCTTATATGAAGGTTTAAATATCTACTTCTTTGCGCAATTTGAGCATGCGCTGATGACGTTCCTGGGGAGTTAGTTTCTTTCCGGCTGATTCCTCCAGAGCCTGGACTGGTTCAATGTCCAGATTCTCCCCTCGCATTACCCGCTGACACAGCTGTTGGTAGTTGTATTCGAAAACGGGAAAGGCCACTGATTCCGGTTCAGTAGCCAATACAAACCAATCACTGGCTTTACCGGCATGGTAAACCGCTTCATGACTCCACTTCTGTACTGATTTGGGCGACCCTGCACGACAGGCTTCTATATAGGCCTGCCTGGCAGGTGGTAAGCCAAACAGATCGACACCACTCTGACAGGCCTTTACTACAGCTGATACTGTGGGTAGAAACTCAGAAGACTTGACCAGTGTTCTGCCAGCTCGGGCAATCTGAGCCGGAGCAAATTCTGCCAGGCAACTTAACCAGTACTCCTTCGCGATGGTGACACTTTCACTGTCGGGAAATGCCTTGTGGTATTGGTTGTGATAGGCAAAGGCAAATTCAGAAAAAATCTGATTTATGGCATCAATCAATCCAATTTCGAAGACACCATCGCCCGCTTTGCTGTTAACCTCAACGCCGGCGACCGTGCTCTCATAGTTAACAACGGGACGATGTGGATTACCAACGTCGGGCATTTTCTGCCCAGCTTCGGTCAGCAAGCTGCCTGAGTCTTTCTTCAACTCGTCTCTGACTTTCTTCAGTAAAGGATTGATGTCCTGCATGACCTGATTCTACATTGACTGGTGATTGAAGTCGCCTGCCCCAGTCTTGTTTTATATATTGCAGGAACACCGTGTTCCATGAAGGTCGGGCCTGCTGACTGTCACGCCAGTATAAGACAAATTCCCGCACCCTGGACCTGGCGTAGTCCTCATCTATTTCAGCCAGTTGTAATACATCAAAACATTCAGCGCTAGGTTGCCAATCTGATGATATAGGTTTTGGCGTATCATCATAACCAAACGACGATGAATATTTATCCCACTGCCGGCGAATATGGTCAATAAACTTAGTGTTCCACGTGCTAACCTCAACGCCGCGTTCGCGCCAATAAAGCACAAATTCCGGAATAGCGTCTTCGATAAAAGCGCGATTTATCCCAGCATTTTCAAGAATTTCGACCGCATCGAGGCTAGGACACCAGTCCTGGTGCATTTGGCTGTCCAGTTCTCTAGCGCCATTGCGTGTCTGTTCTTGACGCCAGGTGCGCAGTACCTGTTTATAAAAGGCATTGCCCCATGTACGTCGAGTCTCTCCGCGCTCACGCCAGTAACTGACAAATTCGGCTACTTTGCTTAGGGTAAATTCATCAGGAATGCCATGCTGTCGACACTGACCAATCCACTCCTGACCTGGTTGCCAATCCTTGGGAATATATCCCGACTGAGTAGCAGGTTGGAACAAACTGGTATTACTTTTCGTATTGTTTGAGGTGTTGCTTACTGCTTGCGTGAATCCAACAGCTACTTTTTCATTAATCGCATACAGATAACTGTCAGAGCAATCGGTCTCAGACCTCCTAAGAATCATTCCCAGTGCACGCAAGCTCGATTCAATCCGTTTAATATCTGCCAGAGTCCAGAACGGTAAGGCTTCAATAAACTCTGGATCGCTGATTTCCACCCACTGAAACTGTTCACTGAAGGTGCTGGGACGATGGGTGATGAAGTCCGTAAGCACTTGCAACAACACGGCTTCTTCCAACCCGATGGTGGCGGCCAGAGTCGGCGAAATAATCAATGGCCTTTCGGGCACCAGGTTTGAAGGCATCTCATGTGCTCAATAAATTGGATCAATATGAAATTTCTAACGATAAATCGTAGCAGTCACGCCGAGTGGTTAATCGCCAAAACTACAGCAAAAGGATAACATGAATCTGGCGAATAATTTTTATCACACAAGTGATCATTTATTATTTTTCTCAATGTTCTATGAATACTCAAATCAAACATTACTGTGTTGCTGGACAGTAAACCCTTAGCACTATCACCGTGCACTGTGGCGATTCAGGTCCGAATAACCGATTCTGCCATGCTATCAATCTGACAGATTAGCCGCTAAGCTTTGTAAATCGACCAGCAAGTACTGCCTTAGCCTATGCAAGCGATTGACAAAAACCTGATCTCGGTCTTTCTGGCACAAGAGCAATTACCGGATAGTTTTACCCAGTCCATCGAAAGTTGGTACTTACCGCTGGTGAATCGCCTGTTGTCCTTGTATGAAAAACTTGGTCCTGGCTTATTAGTTGGTATAAACGGTGCGCAAGGAACCGGGAAATCAACATTAACAAAATTACTAACCTTGATCTTGCAGCGGCGAAATTTAAAGGTCGCAAATCTGTCGTTAGACGATTTCTACCTCAGTCACCGTAGCCGCGCCGAGCTGGCTGAGCAAGTACATCCTCTTTTGGCTACCCGTGGTGTGCCCGGGACCCATGATTTAGTGCTTTTACGTGAACTGTTTAAACAGTTGACCGACCCTGATAGCGCGGGCAGCGCTCGTCTGCCTCGTTTCGACAAAGCGCTAGATGACCCCAAGCCTGAGTCTGATTGGGAGTCAATTAATCTACCTGTCGATGTCATCCTATTAGAAGGTTGGTTTTTAGGACAAAAAGCCCAGGAAGAGGAGGAATTGGTGAAGCCGGTTAATCAGTTGGAATTGGTTCAAGACGTACAAGGTATCTGGCGTCGCTATGTTAATCTGCGTTTGCAGGATTATCAGACCCTGTTCAACAGTATTGATTTCCTGATAATGCTCAAGGCGCCGTCATTTGATTGTATTTTTAACTGGCGCCGCTTACAGGAAGAAAAACTGGCTATCACCTTGAAGAACCAGACCAACAACAAGATCATGGACCAGGAAGCGTTACAACACTTTATCCAACACTTTGAACGCTTGACACGCCATGGTCTGCAACACTTATCAGACCGGGCTGACCTGGTATTTAACCTGAATGACCAACATCAAATTACCAGTATGTTCCAAGCGGTACACTGAGCGCATGAGTCTGTCAGTAACAACCAATGAGTCCACTGCTGCTGGTTGTTACAGACATAGATAGCAACCTGCTAGATCATTTTTCTTACGGATTTGATGATGCTTTGCCTGCCTTGTCGCAATTGTGTGAATTGCACATTGCGTTAATCCCCAATAACAGTAAAACCGCGCCCGAATTGCAGCCTCTCAGGAATCTGCTGGCAATTAATGATCCCTACATTGTTTAATGCCAGCCTAGGGGATAAAGCTGGCTTCGGCAAAGTCGATGCTGATGAACTCTGTTAATTGTTGAAGCGCCGATCTTCGTGTTTCTTCATCAGGGTTAAATAGCGATTCAAAAAAACTTAACACAGCTACCTTGGTAATCATATGCTGTCGGCCTGGGTGGATTGCAGACTTAGGCGGCAAATATTCACAAATCCCTGGTATAGCCGGGTCAGGGTAGACCCCTTCCTCTTCGGTTCCCAACGAACCAAACACCTCGTTGATTGAACTCCCTCTAAGTCCACCAAGTACTGCATCACAGCCTAACTGGTCTGGATTATCCATAAATCGTAAATAGGGGTCAGCCATTGTCATAAAACCAAGGTGTGAACCACCTTCAATGGTTAACAGGGATCCACTGGGAATCCGGTCTGCAAGAAAAACTGCATGGGCCTGGTAATCTACCAGCGTATCGGAGGTGCCGGCAATAGCAAGAAATGGCGTGTTGGTGGTTTGATAAAAGCGATCGGTCATTGCCGCTATAGGTCCTGCAATAGATACCGCTGCTTTGATACGCTCATCCCTCAGTCGAGGATGAAAAGTGGAAAGTGTGGTATTCAAAGCTCCAAGGGAGTACCCAATTAGAGCAATTCGTTGTAGATCAATTTCCCCCTCCAATGGCTTGTAGGTACCTTCCAATGCCAACACTGAATCTATTAAAAAACTTATATCCTCTGGCTGATTGACAATGTCAGAGACGTTGGGTCCACCGGGTGCCGCACCACTGGTGAGAGGATAGTCCGCTGCAGCCACTACGTAGCCATGGCTAGCTAACAATTCCGCCAGATAAGACAGATCTCCCCGGGAGGAAGAGAAGCCATGGGAATATATTACTAAAGGGTGGGACCCTTGAGCGCTGACTGGATACCACAATGTAGTATTAAACGTTCTGTTCGGCGCCCCAGGATATTCACTATTGGCTATTGTCGGACGAGTATTGTCGACAAAAACCATGTCAGCTTCTTCTACTTCGTAAGGTCCAGGTACCAGCCAGACAGCACTGCTTGATCCGGCAAGGGGCTGAATTGGATTGGTTACAATGTAAACAACCTCCCCAGCCATAAAAAGCAACAGAACTAAACCTCCAATTATCATACTAATAACGCGTACCATAGGGTTTGCTCGCACCTCTGACTTCCACTTTAACTAAAAGTGAAATATTAACTAGAGTTAGACGATAAATTCGTAAGTTTATCTGCCACTACAGATAAAGCTCGATACGCCATGATAGAAACTTTTGGCAGAGGATTAAACTAGTTTTTGTAGATACACTTAATTGATATTTGCAAACTGTTAGGTCAATTCTTACTTGACTAGTTTAGCTTCAACAACGGAGGATGATTCAGTAAGCTCAACCAAGGCTCATTCTGACCTTTTTCTTGAGAGATCACGTAGAAATCAGATCTGGATAATGTTTATGGAACCTCTGCTTTCAACTCAATTACGCGCCAACGGGACTAGTTACTTATCACGTAGGCTGCAAGTATTACCATTAAAATCAAAGAATTATGCCAATTCTGCACGTACTTTGTATTTGGGTATTGGAAGTTTTTCTTGTCCATGGGTAACACAATAGTGATTTTCGCGAAAATTTACTATGGGTTGGGTGCACCATGTATATTTATCCAGTAGTTTGGTGTGATAGACAGGGTCTTTACTGAACTGCCTCCTGAGAGGTTTACTTGCGTTCAAATCCCGAGAATACTAGTATTTCACAACAATAAATAAGAGCCCCTCAATAATGAAGCAATTTGACGCGCGGCCCTCTTTTAGAGGTTATTCGTCCAGCGATATCGTCAAGTGGTATTACGACCGTGCCTGGAACACAATGACCGGCGCCAAGCGCGCCATCGTGGCAAAGACAGTCGATCTTTACATCGGGGAAATCAGTGAAGAGCACAGAACTATTCGCTTCAATATCCCTGACGATCCCGATGACGGGGATAAGTTTCTCGACTGCAACAAGAAAAACGTCAAAATCATTGACGATTTTTTCGCCGATCACACCGTTCGTAACAAACACTTTCGAGATTGCCTGGAAATTTATATAGCCAGGGCAATTGACGAGATTTTCGAGACTAATAGTTGCGAAATTTTGAAACAGCGATTGTTTCCCGAAGAAATTATACCCCACACCCAGGAAGAACTTGATGAACTCCTGATGGAAACCAATCGCAGCTATACTGACGCGGCTAACGAATGCGTTCGAATATTTCGCAATGGCCTTACCGATGATACCGATGAAGAATTAGAGATTCTTGAAAGCAAGCTGTTGGCTGCCAGAGACAACCTGGACAAAAATGTGGGAGCAATTGAGAACGAGTTAATGCGGCGCAAGAATCAGAAGTAAGGTCAGTATAAGACAGTTCGACATTTAGCCGTTTTACTTTCGCTTCGGATTCGCACCGTCAACACCTACCTCATACACACCCATTGAATGACCATTGAAAGTTCCTGATGTCAGCCATTCCAGTGAAGCCCGGTGCAAGAACTTGTATTGGGTTGTTTCCCACACTGAGAAATGCGTGGAGCAGGCCATGGTGACAAACACTTTTGAATCTGTACCTGTTAGATCTGCGTACAACATGCCACGTGATTCTGGATTGTCCTGTGCTCCAACCACGATCATCGTTGGTGAAGCAACCCGAGCAGCACCTTGCCTATTCCATTCAGCACCGTTAGGTGTGTAGGGGCCACTGGTACGAACCCGCATAATGCCGTGTTCAGGCCCCCATACCGAACCTAATGGATCGAAAGCCATTACTGTACCCCAGATTACTTCACGAATACCTGGGTCGACCTGGTTATCACAAGCTACATTAGCCTCCCAGCGGCCATCGGTTAGGGTGTCATAAGTTTGCAGTCGCATTGGCACATCAGGCGCTGAGCCGCTTCGGCGTTCTCGACGGTAACCCGGAGCATAGAGAAATAACTTGTCCACCTTATCAGGATTTCTAGCGGTATAACCACCGGTGCGTGTACCGCCTGCCGACCACCCTATTAAACTGACTTTCTCCACACCTCTGAGCTCGCGGATATAATCCACCACAGTTTCAATTTCTTCCCAATCAGATTGTGTTGTTGACACGGGACCTGAATAGCTAGGGTCACAATGTCCACTCAGGGGGTTGGGCATTACTTGTGCCTGGTTTTCTCGACTCATATTACAGGCATCATCCATCATTGGTCGGGGTGATCGTCCATAACCGGTATGATCCAGCGCAAAAGTGTCAAAACCTGCTTCAGCTAAATATGCCATCCAGCTGTAGTCTTTGTAATCAAGATCATAATCAGGAATAGACGAGACTGATCCGCCGTGCACGAATAAAACAACTCGCCCTTCCCTAGGTTGGCCGGCATCCCATCGATCTACGGATGCAGCACTTACCTTTTCTCTAAGATAAAGTCCGACTCGCTCACCTTGGTTAGCAGGTGCGGTTGAAATATGGGGAACAAAACGTTCGATTGTAATCATTTTAGATTGCGCTAAAGCAATACCTGGAATGATTATGATGAATGATATAAGTAGGGATACTAATCTAGTGAGATTGAAACTCTGCACGGCTTCCTCCATGGGTCCCTTAAGACATTGATTATTATTGACAGGAGTGCGGCTTTGACAAACAACCCTATGCCAGGGAACCACCGATATTACACAATTCCGATCAACAATACAGGTTTGGGTAGCTTGAATTAAATGCCTTTGTTAATTCAAGGGTTTAGGTTTTCTTTGGGGACTAGTTACGTGGTTTCATTAGTCTCAAGGAGTCGGGGTCTGGGGTATCCCCATAAAATTTAGTGTTCGTTATGTAGATTTTGTAAATCACAGTGCGTTGGTTCAGGAACATCTGAGAGAGCGCTCTGACTCAGGGGGTTCTGTTAACCCAGCGCTTGAAGTGACTATCAAACTTTGTGATAGGCCAACATTTTATTGTCTGTTTACCAATTAAGGCACTATTTTCTGAAGAGTCACAGGCCTCTGAGACGAGACTAGTTCGAAGCTGAATTTAATCGATCTAAACATTGATCCAAAGCAACGAGTGGGACTGTGGTGTAGCGGCAATGATAGACAAGCGCCGAGTGTAGAAAAATGACCGCTGTCCAGGGCATTTTTCGCAGAGAGGGCACCCTGGAGGGGCGCGGTCTGCCGCCTAACCACGGTGCCAC
>SMVB01199742.1_pt1 | contig 32100 bp, 30 predicted proteins | sample 2456461 | NCBI WGS metagenome assembly SMVB01 (sample SAMN11095934, study PRJNA526329) | marine sediment metagenome | biome: Marine sediment; feature: Surficial sediment; material: Deep marine sediment; isolation source: Hadal surficial sediment | place: Pacific Ocean | collected 2014-05 | depth... | reverse complement strand
GTTTCGAACACACGGCCATTTTGAGCTGGTCTGGGAAGGCAGCTCGATTCGACATCCCTCCGCAGCGGTAAAGTTGCAAGGGGAATCGGATGAATCGGCTTTTCTTGACGGGTGTACTCGGCCTGGCACTCTCTACGGTTTCGGCTTCAGTTTCGAACGCAGCGGTTTACGGGGACTTCTCGAGTCCGACCGGAACGGTTTCGTTCCTCGATGTCAGAGACATCAACGGCCTCTACGGAGAGCCTACGGCCAGCGGCAACAGCCTGGACTTCAGCCCGAACACGTTCGAGTCGGAATGCTCCGCCTCCCCCGGTTGTCCTCCCGCCCCGCATACCGTCAGCGATACCCTGAACTTCCAGATCGATGCCGACGCCGGCAATTTCATCGACGGCCTCCTGCTCACGGAGGCGGGCGACACGACGCTCCAGAGCTTCCTGGACGCCTTCGCCGCGACGACCGTCGTTGGAGACGTCTTCATCGACGTCCTCGAAATCAATGGCGCCCCGGTCAACAACGTGAACGCCGCCGCCTTGATGGTCTTCTCGCAGAACGGCGAATACGAGAGCACCGACGAGGGCTACGGAACCCATATCTGGTCCGGCCTCCTGCTCCTCGACATCTCTCAGGTGATTTCCGACGCCGGCGAGGTCGGTCAGGCCACGCTGGTCGGAGTCAGCCTCAGCAACACGCTGACGGCCTTTGCCGCGAGCGGCGCGACCGCGCGAATCGAAAAGAAGGACATAGACGGACTCGCGATCACCGTGATTCCCGAGCCCGGATCGGCGCTCCTGATGGGACTCGGGCTCGCCGGCCTCGGATCCATCCAGCGACGGCGCCCGGCACACTGACCCGCGGACGGCACGAAATGGTCTCGGTTCGCACGGCATGCATGGATGGAATGTGCGGACCGGTTGCAGCACAGGCAGCAGATCTGAACAAGTTGAGTTGAACAGTTGGTTGCAGAAAAAAAGGAACTGAAATGATTCGTCAATTTGCACTCGGAGCCATCGCGCTCCTGCTCGTCATCGGAATCACGGGCAGCGCTTCGGCCGCCAGCTACGGCACCTTCATGGATCCGACGGGCACGGTTACCTACGAGAACATCCAGGACATCAATGGGTTGTTTGGCGCACCGATCGTGAGCCTCAACAGCCTGGACTTCACGCCCCTCGAATACGCCGCGCAATGTTCCGTGTGCCCGAATGGATCGCAGACGACCGACACCCTGACCATGGACATCCAGGCAGAGCCCGGTCAGCAGATCAGTTCGATCGCCATCAACGAGGGCCTCGACTACACGCTGCAATCCTTCGATACGTCCGGCTACGCGATTGTCACGGTCGTCGCCAACATCTTCATCGACATCACCCAGGTCAACCAGGTGAACGTCAACGGACTCAGCGCAACGATTCCCGTCATCTTCAGCCCCTCGTTCGAACATACGGTCCTCGGATTCGGGATCGAGACCGGGATCATCCTCGGTACATCGGGCTCGATCGATATCGGCCAGATCATCGCGGATGCGGGTGGATCGGGTGAAGCCACCCGCGTCAGCATCAGTTTCGACAATACGCTCACCGCCTTCCATGCCGGTTCGGGTGGCCAGGCGGAAATCCGCAAGCGCGACACCGATTTCGTCTCGCTGACCATCAATGGTGGCAGCCCGGTTCCCGAGCCCGGAACGGCGCTGCTTCTGCTGGGTGGCCTCGCAGCACTCGCGAGCCGGAAGCGAGAGGCCTGATACCCGGCAGCTCGTCCGCGGTGCTCCTGAATCGAGCACGGCAGACGGACTGACTTGAATCAGAACGCAGGTCGGGGGCGAATCAACGCACCCGACCTGCGTTTTCCAATTCATGCTCGCCTTACCTAACGCAGGGTCACATCCCGTACAGCGAGAACGCAGTCACGAGCGATCGAATCATTCACGGAGAAGACCGGAGAACCCTCAGCAGCCAGGCACACAGAGAGAAAAAAGACCATGCGCGCGGCCCGGATGACGGCCGCGTCGATCTCGGGAGAAACGACGCGGCTCGGAAGAATTTTGGAAACCCTCTTGATTGCAGTGCTTGCGACGGCGGCTCCGCTTACCGCGACCGCCATCCTGCAGATGAACCAGGGCGCTCCCGTCGCGACGCGCGAGACCTCGACCGCCAACCTCAGCGCAGACGAGCTGGGGGCCTACTACCTCCAGGGGAAATTCCGATCCTTTCTGGGGACCCCGATCGCTGCCAGCCATTTCATCACGGCCCAGCACGTCGGCATCTCGCTGTCCGACACGATCACGTTCGATCAGGGCCCCAACGCCGGTAGCTACCCGATTCTCGGTTGGACCGACGACCTCGAGACCGACTTCCGGATCGTCGAAATCGACGGGACCTTCCAGGCCTGGGCCCAGCTCTGGGGATCCCCCGACGAGTTCGGCCATACCGCAACGCTCTTCGGGCGCGGTGGCGACCCGACCGCATCGATCAGCGTCGATTCCGAACTCAAGGGTTGGACCACGGGCGGCGTCGACGGCCAGACCAGCTGGGGCCGAAACGACCTCGACGGCACCGGCCCCGACCTCGTGACGGCGAACTTCCACACGATCGGACTCTCGACCGAAGCAGGCCTGAGCCCGGGCGACTCCGGGGGCGGTTGGTTCCTCTTCGATGCCCAGGGGACGATCCGATTGGCGGCGATCTCCTATTCGATCACGGGTCCCTATCAATTCGACTCCGGTGGAGCGCCCGATGGGAACGCCTTCCAAGCCACGCTCTTTGACGTCGGCGGCCTGTGGCTCGGGAATCCTGGCGTCGAGTTCTTCGTCACCGACAATCCCATCAACTTCCCGGCCCGGATTGTTGGCACCCGGATCTCCTCCCGGATCCCCTGGATCGGCTCCGTGATCGCGCAATCGAGCGTCGACTCGGACATGGACGGGGTTGACGACGCCTTCGACAACTGTCCCTATACGGCGAATACCGACCAGAGCGATCAGGGTGGAGTCGGTTCGCCGATCGCGGACGGGATCGGTAACGCGTGCCAATGTGGCGACGTCACCGGAGACGGCCAGGTGGACTCGTTCGACGCGGAATGGATCAAACGGCAGGCACTCAATCTCAGTGCTCCGCTCTTTCTGATCCCAGACAATTGTGACGTGACGGGCGATGGGGTCTGCAACGGCATGGACGCACTGCTGGTTCGTCACGCCGCCGCCGGCACCGTCAGCCCCTTCTTCGGACAGAACTGTCCGAATGCGCTGCCGTGAGCAGGATGGAGGCCCCGATGAAAAATGGGCGATGCGTCCGAACGCGCTTCCTCGCGCTTGCGGTGTTCCTGTTCTCTGTACTCACCCTCGCCCACGGAACGAGCCGAGCGGACACCCTCGTCTTCTTCGAGGCCTCCGTGGGTCCCGGCACCCCGTACGTGATCGCGTCCCCCGCGAGCGACGAGAGGCTCGACATCAACTACTCGCCCCTTTCCGCAGAGGGGGCAGGACTCTACGGGTTCAGCGAGGTCTTGATCGTGACGACGGGCGACCTGAGCCTCACGACTTCAGGTTTTTCGTGCCAGACCTTTGGTTGTCTGTGGTCGCCGAACCCGTTCGTCGGCGGCTCCTCGATCGTCGTCAGCGGTGCCGATAATCTGACGGGCGAGTTCTCCGGATCCCAGGACCTCCTCACGATCTCGGTCAGTGGCACTCTCGGCTACGTCGCCCTGATCCGCGGCGAGTACCTCGACGCCACCGGCCTCGCCCAGAATATCGGTACGATCCAGACGCTGTCCGTGGTGATCCTCGCCAGTGTCCCAGAGCCCGGCCTGGGGATCGCAATCGCCACGGGTTGTCTCTGCCTGGCCGGCCGCTCACGCCGCTCCAAACGCTCGCGCCCCGCCGCGCCACCGCTCTAGCTCTCTCACCGCGTCGGCCCGGGCGAGCCCGCATTCTTCGTGGTGTCGTCGCTTTCGCTCGAACTAGCTCTCATTCTTCATGAAGAGCATCGCGAGGGCGTACGTCGAGGACGACGCAGTGAGAAGGCCGCGAAGGCGCAGTGCTTATGGCGTCCGGATCAAGAAGAAAGCGAAAGCATGCGCTCGATCGGTACCAGCGCCTGCCGGGCGAGTTCCTCGGGCACGCTGACACGCGGGCCCTCGTTCTTCAGACAATCGTAGAGCTTCTCGAGCGTGTTGAGCCGCATGTAGGGACAGCGGTTGCAGGCGCAGCTCTCGTCCATCCCGGGCGCCTGGTAGAGCACCTTCTCGGGCGCCTGCTTCAGGATCGAATGGAAAACGCCGTCCTCGGTGGCGATGATCGAGGGACGATCCGGCGACGCGACGGCCCGCGCGATGATGCCGGTCGTGCTCGCGATGAAGTCGGCCTGATCGAGTACGGCTTGATCGCATTCCGGGTGGGCCAGCACTTCCGCCTCGGGGTGTTGGATCTTGAGTTTCGCCAGGCCCTTCGCGCTGAAGAGCTCGTGGACGACACAGGCCCCTTGCCACACGATCAGATCGTCGCGACCGGTTTCCTTCGCCACCCAGCGGGCCAGATGACGATCCGGTGCGAAAATCAGCTTCTCCCCTTCGAATTGCTCCACCATTTTCACCGCGTTCGACGACGTGCAGATCAGATCGCTCATCGCCTTCACGCCAGCGGAGGCGTTGATATAGGTCAGCACCTTGGCGCCGGGGTGATCCGCCACGAAGGATTTGAACGCCTCCGGCGGACATCCGTCAGCCAGCGAACAGCCCGCATCCAGATCCGGCACGACGACGGGGATCCCCGGGTTCAGGATCGCGGCCGTCTCCGCCATGAAGTGCACACCACAGAAGACGATCATCTGGCAATCGATCTCCTGGGCCGCGCGAGCGAGGGCCAGCGAATCGCCCACGACATCCGCCAGATCCTGGACCTCGGATTCCTGGTAGAAGTGGGCGAGCACGAACGCGCCCTTCTCTCGTTTGAGTTCGAGGATGGCCTCTTCGAGATCGGCCGGACGGGCAGGCTCCCTGTCTTGGGGCATGGTCTGGGTCTCCAGCGGGGCGCGCAGGGGTGGGTCGAGCGAAAAACGAGAAGCCTAGAGGTTAGCGGCGTCTGCCCGGGGCGCCTACGGAAACGGGTTCAATCAAAAGCGTCGGCACGTCGTGGACGGGGTCGCGAACCGTGCAGACCCGTGTCCCGGGTTTGTTGCCGTCGCGGATCTCCGACACGTCGAAGCCGTCGCCCGCGAGACGTGCCCGGATCGCATCGATCTCGACCACCTGCCAGGCGAGTCCGCCGAAACGGTCGAAATGATCTGGCCGGGGCCCCACCCCGAGGCGCGCACCGATCTCGATCGTCGTTCCCCCGACCCGAAAGAAAAGCAATCGAACGGCGCGCTCCGGGAAGGATTGATCAAGGGCGAGCCGAAGCCCGAGACCCTCCCGGTAGAAGGCCAGGGTTCCTTCGGGATCGGGGCTCATCACGACCACGTGATCGAGCCCGCGGATGCGCGCCGCCGGTGCGACGGACGAGGCTCCTTCGGTCCGCTTCCCGGAAGACTCGATCGTCTCCCCACTGATCAGCTCGACCGGGAGGCCTCGACTCGATTTCGGATCGATCCGATGAGTCCGCCATCGCCGGCGGCCTTGTTCGTCTACGAAGACAGCCTCTTCGTCCTCGCTCGACGCGACGAGCACACCGCGAGCGGCCAGCACAACCGCCGGTGCATCGTCCTCGCAGACCAGCCGAAACCCGGCCTGCCCGAATTTCGGGTCGCCCGAGGCCTCCCCCCCGCCGGTCGCCGTTCCGCCGTCGGTGCCCGCCGCGGCGCGAAGTTCGAGCACCGTGTTGACGAGGGCGAAATGAGCGCTGCGCGTCCCCCGCGCGGCGTTGAACTCGAATCGGAGGGGGGTAATCCCGAGAAGTCGGGCATAGTCCCGGACCGCGACCTCGAAATCGCGAACGTCGACGACAACACTGTGGAGAGCAGAGAGCATCCGCAGAACATCGCACGTCTTTTTCGCTATGCCCTGGGTCGTGCGCGGAATCCCAGTCGCGGTTGAATCGGCTCGAACCGCCCCCTGACTCCGGCGCATTTCACCGCTTCCACACTTCCCACACCACCAGAGAGGATCCCCGATGAGTCGGCCCGATTCCCAAAGCCCCTATTCGGGCCCGATCATCGCCGTCGCCGTCGGGCTGATCATCGGCCTCGCCTTGATCGCAATCTCGCTGCGCGGCCAGCGCTTCGGAGGCGAACGGGGGGCCGAGATCGCAATCCACATCAACGGTGTCGAAGAGCGGATGGCACGGGATGTGCTCCTCCCGAACGAGGGCTGGGTGCTGCAGGTCGAATTGCCGCCGAATCTGCCCGCCACGACCCGTACGCGGTTGCAACTGACGCTCCGCGCCGAACGCAGCGGGGCCATGATCGAAATCGCCGAGCAGCTCGTGGATCTGGAGGGCGTCGCAACCCTCGTGATCCCCGAATCCCTCGGTCTCTACACGGGGTTGCTCTCGATCCGGGCGACCCTCACGGACGAAGAAGACCACGAACTCGTCGCCTATCGCCGCGTGCGCATCCGGCGCTGGCTCGGCGGCCCACCGATCGGTTCTCGTCAGATCATCCATTTCGATTTCACGATCGACCGGGACGGCGACGGACGGCCCGATTTCGAGCGCGACCTCGAACGATTCGGATTGGCAACCGATGAACACCCCGAACTCGCGAAGCGCATCGCCGCGCGGATCGCCGATCGGGCGCTTTTTCGGGTCGAGCGCGCCTACGACGCAGAGGACGATCCGAACCGAACCGGTCGAGCCCGGGATCCGATCTTCGTTCGCTTCCTGCTCGAGGCCGACCCGGGACCCTTTGTCACGCGGATCTGCGTAGGGGGCCGAAACCTCGCGAATCCCGAATCCGTGGGAAACGTCCGCTTCGATCTACGCAATGAACGGAAAACATCGCAGGAGTGTGCAGGCGATCCCGCCACCGGCCTGTTTCCGGCGGAACTCACGATCTACGAACGATCGGAGCTCTACGCCGAGGTGCTCGGCCCATTCCTCCCCGCGAAGGGTGGCATCGCCCTGGGCGACCACGCCGCAGACGCAGAGGCTCTCGCGACAGCGGCGCACACGAGTGCGGCCGGTGACCCGAGCGACCGCCGCCGGGCGATCGAGCGCGCGATCGAAGTCCTTGGGGACGTGCTGGGAACGGTCATGGCCCACGAATCCGCACACGCACTCGGCCTCGTACCCCCGGGCCGGCCCGGGGTCGGGCTCTTCGGCGGCGCGGAGGAGGAAGGCGACCCGTACGCGCATAACATCGATGTTTCGGGCGAAACTCCAAGCCGGGCCTGGCTGATGAATCCCGGGCGCGGCTTCAGCTTCGAGGTCCTGGCCGGTCGCAGCGAAGTGGGAGAACTTCGATTCCGCCCGCTCAACTACGCGTATCTGAAGGATCGCGTGGTGCTCGTCGACGCCAAGAATTAGGAGTCTGCTCCGTCGAAACCCCGGTGCTCACAGTTCCCGGAACTCACAGATCCCAGAAGAAGTCCTCGTTGGTCAGTTCGTCGTCGCCGCTCTCGCCCTGCACTTGCTCACGCTCGGCCGGGGTGAGCAGATCCTCGCCCTTTGCGATTCGCTCGACGAGATCCTCGAGATCGCGGGTCTCCGTTTCCCAGTACGTGTCGGTTCCGAAATGCGGAAATGCGTCGGGAAAGGCTGGATCCTGCCAGCGTTTGGCAATCCAACCCGCATAGAACACGAAGCGAAAGCCGCGCAGGGGCTCGATCAGCGAGAAAGTGCCCTCGTCGAAGTGTCGAAACTGGCGATAGCTCTCGACCAACAACCGACGCTGGCGGTCCGCCTCGATATCCCGCCCCGGTACGAGCATCCAGACATCCTGGACCGGCGGCCCCACGACCATGTCGTCGAAGTCGAGAAAGAACCAACCGTTCTCGCCGCGAAGAAGATTTCCGGCGTGGCAATCCCCGTGGATGGGTTGGAGCTCGACCCCACGGCTGCGCTCGCGATAGCTTTCGACGAGGGATTCGACCGCCCGGACATACCGCGTGCGGCAGCTCGGCGGGAGCCAGTCGCCGTCCTCGAGCAGTCCGAGCGCCTCGAGTGGAACGCTCTCGGGATCGAGAACGCGTCGATGGGGGGCTCCGAGATCCGCGGCGATCGCGTGGATGCGGGCCATCAGCCGGCCGAGGACCTCGATCTGATCGTCGCTGAATTCGTCGGGGGAGCGCCCGCCGGTACGCGGCCAGATCGCGTAGTGGATGTCTTCGACTTCGTGGAGCGTGTCGCCGTCGGGGAAGGAAAGCGGTGCACAGACCGGGATCTCGGCTTCGACGAGTGCGGCGAGCAGCCGGTGCTCGTCGAGGATCGTCTCGCGCTCCCAGCGCCCGGGACGATAGAATTTCGCGACGATGTGATTCCCGTCCTCCAGCCGGACGTCGTAGACCCGATTTTCGAGGGCGTTCAGCGCGAAGCAGTGGCCCGAGGGCGTATGGCCGGCCGCCTCGACCGCCTGCAATACGCGTTCGGGGGAGAGGCGGAAGAAGAACTCGCTCAGGTCCTGACCCATGGTCGGAGCATACCCCGCTCTCGAATTTGCTCCGTCTGGACACTTTCGTTAGTCTTTTCGCCCACTTAGGGGTCCGCCTCTCGGCTTGCCCCAGGCCTCCGTCCGACCGATGAAGCCAATCGAAAAGGCGGACGATCGAACCCACGAACCTCGCCCCCGCCTGGCCACCCGAGAACGGAGCCCGCGTTGCCTTCCGATCCACTTCCCGATCCATCCGCTGCCGTGCCCCCCGAGCGGGACCGCGCCTGGCTGATTCGGACCTATTCCGGCCATTCCTCTGCAAAGGCGAGCAACGCCCTCTACCGCAGCAACCTCGCCAACGGCCAGACGGGCCTCTCGGTTGCCTTCGACCTCCCGACGCAGACCGGATACGACTCGGACCACCCGCTCGCGCGCGGCGAGGTCGGCAAGGTCGGCGTCCCGATCTGTCATCTCGAAGACATGCAGGCACTCTTCGAGGATATCCCGCTCGACCGGATGAACACCTCGATGACGATCAATGCGACCGCCGCCTGGTTGCTCTCGCTTTATATCGCCGCCGCAGAACGACAGGGGACGCAGGCCAGAGCGCTGCACGGGACGACGCAGAACGACATCATCAAGGAATACCTGTCGCGCGGAACCTTCGTCTTCCCGCCCGAGGCGTCGATGCGCCTCACCAGCGAGATCGTCTCCTACACCGTCGACCAGGTGCCCCACTGGAACCCGGTCAACGTCTGCTCCTACCACCTCCAGGAGGCCGGTGCGACGCCCGTCCAGGAGATCGCTTTCACGATGGCCAACGCCATTTCGATCCTCGACTGCGTACGCGATCGAGCCGGAGTCGAGCCGGAGACGCTGTCGCGAATCTTCGGACGGATCTCGTTCTTCTTGAACGCGGGGATCCGCTTCATCGAAGAAATGTGCAAATGCCGGGCCATGAACCGGCTCTGGGAGGAGATCGGTCGTGAGCGTTATGGCATCACGGACGCCAAGATGCTGCGCCTGCGCTACGGCGTGCAGGTGAACAGCCTCGGCCTCACCGAAGCCCAGCCCGAGAACAACATCATCCGGATCACCCTCGAGGCGCTCGGCGTCACGCTCTCGAAGCGTGCGCGCACGCGATCGCTTCAGCTCCCGGCCTGGAACGAAGCCCTCGGCCTGCCGCGGCCCTGGGACCAACAACTCTCCCTGCGCACCCAGCAGATCCTCGCCTACGAGACCGACCTGCTCGAGTACGAAGACCTTTTCGACGGCTCGCATGTCGTCGAGCGAAAAACCGAGGAACTGCTCGGCGCGGCCCGCGAAGAGCTGAACCGCGTACTCGAGATGGGCGGCGCGGTCGCGGCCATCGAGAATGCCTACATGAAGCAGTGCCTCGTCGAGAGTCACACCGCTCGCCTGCGCGCCATCGAATCCGGCGATCTCCCGGTCGTCGGCGTGAACGTCTACATCGAAAGCGTCGAGTCCCCCCTCGTCGAGGCGGGGTCGAGTTCCATCCTCAAGGTGGACGAGTCCGCCGAGCGCGAGCAGATCGAGGCGCTCGAAGCCTTTCGCAGTCGACGCAACAGCGACGAGGCCGCGCGCAGCCTGCGCCAGCTCGAAGACGTCATCAAGAACGGGGGAAATATCATGCCCCCTTCGATCGAAGCCGCGAAGGCCGGCGTCACGACCGGCGAATGGTCGCAGGTCTTGCGCGACGTCTTCGGCGAATATCGCGCACCGACCGGAGTCTCCACCGCGCCCCTCGCAGCGGCCAGCGCCGAGGTCGAGTCCGTGCGCGAGCGGGTGGATGCGCTGTCTGCGGTCCTCGGCCGGCGCCTCAAGATTCTCGTCGGCAAGCCCGGACTCGATGGCCATAGCAACGGCGCCGAGCAGATCGCGGTCAAGGCACGCGACGTCGGAATGGAAGTCGTCTATGACGGAATTCGGCTGACGCCCCGGGAAATCGTGCAGTCGGCCCAGGACGAAGGGGTCCACGTGATCGGCCTCTCGATCCTGTCGGGTTCCCATCGCGTGCTCGTGACCGACGTCGTCGATCGGCTGCGCAAGGCGGGGCTCGGGGAGATTCCGGTCGTGGTCGGTGGCATCATCCCCGACGACGATGCGCGCAAGCTGAAAGAAGCCGGTGTCCGGCGCGTCTACACGCCCAAGGATTTTGATCTCACCCGCATCATGTCGGAGATCGTCGATGTCGTGTCGGAGTCGAATGCCGCCTGAGCAAGCCACGACTGCTGCGTCCTCGAGTGCCTCCGGGAGCGCAATCCCCGAATCCGCGTCGGCCGAAGCGCTCGCCGAACGCGTCGCCGCAGGAGAGCGTGCCGCGATCGCCGAAGCGCTGAATCAGGTCGACGACAACCGACCCCAGAACCAGGAACGTGCGCTCGTACTCCTCGACACCCTCGAAACGCGGCCGCACGGCATCCGAATCGGCGTGACCGGAGCCCCCGGCTCGGGCAAGTCGACCCTGCTCGATGCACTCGTCTCGCGCCTACGCGAACGCGGCCGGTCGGTCGGCGTTCTCGCCGTCGACCCCTCCAGCCAGCGTACGGGCGGCGCCCTGTTAGGCGACCGCATGCGCCTCAGCAGCGCCGCTCGGGACTCGGGCGTTTTCCTGCGGTCCCTCGCGGCGCGGGATCAGCTCGGCGGTCTATCCGAAGTCACGGGCCCGAGCCTCGACGTCCTTTCGAGCGCCCTCGATTGCGTCTTCGTCGAAACCGTCGGCGTCGGTCAGTCCGAGGCCCAGGTGATCGATCTCGTCGACAGTCTCGTCTTCGTCGCCCAACCGGCGGCGGGCGACCTGATTCAGTTCATGAAGGCCGGCATCCTCGAATGGCCCGATGTCTTCTTCGTCAACAAATCCGATCTCGGGGATCATTCCCGCCGCACCGCCGCCGAATTGCGCGCGGGCCTGGAACTCGGGAGTCGACGCGATCCCGACCACGCGCCCACGGTGCTGTGCGGCTCGGCGCGGAACGGCCTCGAAATCGAGACGTTGATCGACGCGATCGATGAACACCAACAATACCTGAAGCAGTCGGGACAGGGCGAGGTCCGACGGCGGGAGGGCCGCGTCGCGCGCGTACGTTACGCGCTGGCGACACGTTACGGGCGCTTCGGTCTCGAAAGGCTCGAAGCGGGCCGCCTCGAATCGTTCGTGGCGGATTCCGCGTCCGTCTCGGTCAATCGGTTGATTCAGCGTCTCGGTCGGCGCATCGAAGCGGGACTCGACTCGAATGTCTCGTAGAGACCGTGTCAGAACCCGTTCGGCAGATCGCCCGCGACGCTCGATCTTCCGGCGGATTCTGCGCACGATCCTGTTCGCGCTGCTCTTCGCGTTCCTGTTCGGAATCGTGGTCGGGACGTTCCTGCGCCGAGAACTCGATCGCCCGCCGGTCCGCTACATGGGCGAACTGCCCGTCGAAGTCGGCGAGACGCTCGCGAGCATGGGCCCGCAGGCGATTTCGTTCTCAGCCGGTGGAGCGGCCGCTCCAGGCGATATCCGATACGTCCTGCCGCGCGTTCTCGTGTCGCGCCAGCACGAAGAGCAGGTCGGATAGCCGGTTCAGGTAGCGGAGCGAGCCCTCTTCGACGGATTCTCCGTCGGTCGCCGCGAGCTGGACAACGGCGCGTTCGGCGCGCCGACAGACCGTCCGCGCCACGTGAAAGGCCGCGGCCGCGACGCTCCCGCCCGGCAGGATGAAGGTCTCGAGGGGCTCGAGCCCTTCCTCGAGACGGTCGATCAGGTCCTCGAGCGCCTCGACGTCCGCCGGATTCACGCCGGCGACACCGGCCTTCTTTCGGTGATCCGGGTCGGGCGTCGCAAGCGAGGCCCCGAGATCGAAGAGCGCGCTCTGGATATCACGCAGGGAACTCTCGAGTGCGGGATCGGTCCCCGCCGCCGCGGCGACACCCAGCGTCGCGTTCAACTCGTCAACATCGCCATAGGCCGCCACGCGCTGGACGTGCTTGCCGACACGCTCGCCTCCGAAGAGGTCCGTCTGTCCCGAATCACCGCGCTTGGTATAGATCTTCACGCAGCGACTATAGCCCGCGGTAATAGCCCGCGGCATTCGCCCGCGACGTCTACCGGGTTCGCTTCGGACGATCGGTCCGCGTCAGCCCGCGTGATTCTTGCCTAGCTGCGGCTCGCGAGTTCGGCGTCCACGAGACGCGCGAGTTCGTCATCCGTCTGACCGGCGGCGGAGGGCGCGAGGGGGCTGGCGATCGCGGTGGACGTCGCCACCTGCTTTTCAGGCTCGCCGACGATTCGTCGGAGCGTGAAGAACGCGATACCCCCGAAGATCACGAATCCGGCGACCGGAAAGATATACGCCCAGAGCGTGATCCCTTCGGCCGGGGGGGCACCCAGGATTTCCTCGCCGTAGCGCTCGATCAGGATCTCGAGGATCTCTTCACGGGTGGTGCCCGCGGCTTCCTGGGTGACGATCCACTGCACGAGTTCCGAGGCCTGCGGGCTCGGACAGGACGAGAGCGTTCGCCCGGGGCAGAAGGGACTCATCAGCTCGTCGCCGAGGTCGTAGCCCCAACCTTCTGCCTGGGCCGCACCCGCGAGCAACGCGAGCAAAGTCAGCCCGAGCGCGAAGACCCGCAAGCGACTCGCGCGCCGCCGTCTCAGATATCCCATTGCAGCTCCATCGATTCGTCGCCGTCGCGGCCCTTCGCACCCTTCATCAATTGCCGCGGCGCCTCGGCCATGACGCGCGAGCCCGGTGGCACGCTCTCGGTCAAGAACACGTTGCCGCCGATGACGCTGCCCTCCCCGATCACGGTCTTGCCGCCGAGGATCGTCGCACCGGCATAGATCGTGACATCGTTCTCGATGGTCGGGTGGCGCTTCTTGCCCCGCAGAGCCGAGGCGTCGCGTATCGACGTCGCGCCGATCGTGACGCCCTGATAGAGGCGCACGCCCTCGCCGATGATCGCGGTCTCGCCGATCACGATGCCCGTCCCGTGGTCGATGAAGAAATGGCTGCCGAGCTGGGCGCCCGGATGAATGTCGATCCCGGTGCGGTCGTGGGCGTACTCGCTCATGATTCGGGGGACGAGCGGGACGCGATAACCGTGGAGCTCGTGGGCGATGCGATGAATCGCGAGTGCGCGAATCGCGGGGTAGGCGACCACGATCTCGTCGTAGCCCGAAGCCGCCGGATCCCCCGCGTAGGCCGCTTCGACGTCGTAGGAGAGCATCTGGCGCAGCTCGACGAGCCGCTCGATGAAGCGAATCGTCAGCTCGGCCGCGCGCTCCCCGTCTTCGGGCAGATCGACCTGCTCGAGCAGCTCGAAGAGTCCGTCGGCCACGATTGGCACTTCCAAGCGAAGCTCTGCGGGGTCGACGCGAAAGCGCAGCAGGCGCTTGGTCCGATCGACCCAGGACACGACCTCGCTCGGATCGAGAATGCCGCCGCAGACCGTCTCCGAGAGCACCGTCTCGTCACAGCCCGCGAGTCCCTCGACGGCCGCTTCGAGGACATCCTCGGGGCAGCTGAAGGCTTCGCCGGTCCCGCTCTCGGAACGCCCGCCCGCCTTGCGCATCGACCTCGGCATCGGATTACTCGCCATGTCTCGACTCCTGCATCCTCGCGTACCGGATCTCGCGGATCGGCACGGGGGTCGGGGGCGCGTGGGGAATTCCGCAGCTCGGATGCCCGGCCGTGGCCGGGTCCGCCGCGGCCATAGGATGCCCCACATCGCCTCGTGTCACACCTCATGACTCTTTTACCGCCTGACATTGCCCCACGTCATCTCTCATCATCCGACATCGCCCCGCGCCACTCCTCGTCACCCGGGCGGGTGTCGAATACGCAGGGAACCGGCAAGTCAGCGAACGAGCCCCTATCCTCGGGGGCGCTGGCCAGAACGTTGGCGGGGGGCCCATTGGGAACGATCTACAGTCACTCACGACTCTCGAGCTTCGAAAACTGCCCCAAACAGTTCGAATTCCGTTACATCCAGAAGGTCCCGACGACATCCGAGGGCGTCGAAGCCTTCGTCGGCAAACGCGTCCACGAAATCCTCGAACGGCTCTACCTCTTCGTCGGCCGCGGCCAGATTCCCGGCATCGAGAAGGTCATCGACCGCTATCAGAAACTCTGGGAAGAGACCTACGACGCAGAACGAGTGCGCATCGTCCGCGAGGGGACCCCCCTCACCTACTACCGCGATCTCGGAGAGGCCTGCCTGCGCGGCTACTACCTGCGCCACTACCCCTTCGACGACGGCGAAACCCTCGGCATCGAGCGGCGCATCGTCTTCCCCCTCGACGAGGCGGGGGAGTATCGGATGCAGGGCGTCATCGATCGCATCTCGCGCGCCCGGGACGGCGTGATCGAAGTGCACGACTACAAGACGGGGGCGCGTGTCCCCAGCCAACGCATCCTCGATCAGGATCGACAGCTCGCTCTCTACCAGATCGGGCTCACACGTGAATTCGCTGAGGGCACGCCTTTCCGACTCGTCTGGCACTACGTGGCCAAGAATCGCACCTGCTCCTCGACGAGAATGCCAGAGGAGCTCACAGCGCTGCGCGAGAAGACGATCCAACGGATCGACGAGATCGAGGCGACGACGACCTTCCCGCCCAAGAAGATCGCGCTCTGCAACTGGTGCGAATACAAGGATCGATGTCCGCTCCACGCGACGCCCGAGATGCTCGCGCGCCTCGAGGCCGAGGAGAGGGCGACCGCCGAAGCCGCTGCACTCGCGAAGGCCGAGGACGATCGGCAGATGGACCTGCTCTAGCGGGCTGAGACGCCCAGGCCCGGTCGACCCGAAGTCGCCCCGTCCAGCTTCGTGGCTCTGCTAGGCTTTGATCATGGGCCTCCAAATCGAACGTATCCCCACCTTTGGCGACAACTACACCTATCTGGTGATCTGCGACGAAACCCGCGACGCCGCGATCATCGACGCGCCGGAAGAAGACCCGGTCGTCGCGCGCGTCGAGGCGACGGGCGCGCAGGTCAAGCTCATCCTCTCAACCCACCACCATTTCGATCACTCGATGGCGAACCCCCAACTCGCCGAGCGCTACGGCGTCCCGGTCTACGGTCACACCTCGGATGCCGAACGACTCCCCGCCCAGACCAACGGCATCGACGAGGGGGACGAAATCCAGGTCGGAAACCAACGGAGCCGCGTGCTCTTCATCCCCTCCCACACATCGGGCCATGTCGCCTACGTCTTCGACGAAGCCAAGGCCGTGTTTACGGGTGACATGCTCTTCGCCGCGGGCTGTGGGCGCCTCTTCGAGGGCAGCGCACAGATGATGTACGACGCGCTCTGCGTGAAGCTCGCAGCGCTGCCCGACGACTATCTCGTCTACTGCGGTCACGAGTACACCGAGGGGAACCTCAAATTCGCGCTCACCGTCGAGCCCGAGAATCCCGAGATCAAGGAGCGCTACGACCGGGTGCGTGAGATCCGCGCGAACGCGGCCGCGGATTGGCACGATGCGACCCCCGCCGAAATGACGATCCCCTCGACCATCGCAGACGAGAAGGCGACGAACCCCTTCATGCGCTCCGACACCGCCGAGGAGCTCGGCCGTATCCGCGAATTGAAGGACAACTTTTGAGCCTGCCCGAAGGTGCGACGACGATCTCGACGGAGCATCGTGTCGCCTTCTACGAAACCGATGGAATGGGCATCGTCCATCACTCCAACTACCTGCGCTTCTTCGAAAATGCCCGGGTCATCTGGCTCGAAACCCACGACAAGAGCTACCCGGACTGGATCGCGATGGGTCTGCATTTCGCGGTGACCCATGCACAGCTCGAGTACAATCGGCCGGCGCGCTTCGACGACATGCTCCGCGTGACGACCTGGCTCGAATGGGTGCGTGGAGCCTCTCTCGCGATGGCCTATCGAATCGAATGCGCGGGGGTGATGCTCGTCACGGGCCGAACCGAACACGCCTCGATCAACGACGAGGGGCGCGTTCGACGGATTCCGAAGCAAGATCGCGAACGTCTGGGCAAGCTCGTACTACCCGAGTTCAGGCATTAGGCGCACGACGAGGCCGGCCTCCCCCGGAGTCACTAAAACGACCGATTCAGCGGGAGCGACGTGCGCGCAGCAGCCGTTTCAGGTCACCCACGCGAAGCTTCAATTCCTTTTCGAACCAATCGGTCGTCCCCTGGATCGCTTCGAGCGCATCGCCCTGTCCGGACCAGTGGCCGCGCACGACGTCGGGGTGGACGTGATTCAAGAGCCGCGACAGACAGGCCGCCACGATGAAAAGATCATCGAGCAGCCCGATGGGCCCCAGGATCAGCGCCGGCAGAAGGTCGATCGGCGACACGACGTAGGCGACGCCCGCGACGGCGATGCCCTTCTCGAGGAGCGGGACTCGGGCATCACGTAAGAGCCGGACCAACAGGATCGTGAGATCCGGCAGGAACAGGACGAGATCCCGAACACTCGTCCGCGCGTTCGGCACCGGCTGGACGAGCCGCTGCCGCAGGCGGTCGTAGAGCCGCTGCTCACGCGGATTCAGCTCGATCGTCACGGCCGGCTCGTTCATCGCTCGATTCGCCTCTCGTCGCGAGACCGCCGAATCTCCCTCAGGATCTCATCGGCGCTCTCGCCCGATTCGCGCCCGAGCCGTTTCGGCCCGGGCGGCGGCAGGGCGGCCTCCGCACGCAGAAGACCGTCGATTGGATCGCCATCGAGATTGTCTCCGAGCCGCAGGCCGAGCAGCGCCGCGATCGTCGGTGCGACGTCTACGAATTCGATTATCGGAAGACGCACCTGGTTCCGAATCCCTCTCCCCCACGCAACGAAACCCACCGCGACGTCGGGGGAGTTCCCGAAGCGAAGGGCCCCTGCCGTCGCACGCACCTGGGCGGGTCGGACTTCGGGCCCCGAGACCTCATTCCCGATCATGTAGCCGGGCATCGCCGACAGTCCGAACCAGGCCTGGGGATCCGCTCCCACCGCCATGAGTTCCTTGGCGGAGACGACCCTGAAAGCGCCGGTTCGCGCCGCCTCTACTTCGAGGACCTTGCGCGCTTCGACCGCATTCGCCGCATCGCGCGCATAGATGTAGGCCGAACGGCCGTTGGAACGCGCAAGGGCCAGCCAACTCCGTACGCCGGTCGACGCGCGCGGATCGCGACCGATGAGTCCCGATCGAACGAGAGCCACGTTCGGCGCGGCCGAAGAATGGACCGGATGATAGGCGATATCCCCAACGACGATGATCGCGGTCTCCCCGAGCTGTCCCGAGGCCTCGAGACATTCGATCAGCGTTCCGATTCCGTCGTCCACACGGCCCAGAGCGGCATCGACCTCGACGGAGCCATCCCCCATCGCTCGCTGGGTCCAATCCGTCTGGTTGAGTCGCATCAACCAGAGGCCCGGATCACTAACCGAATCGACCACCCGGCACGCGACCTCGACGAGCGCTGCATCCTTCTCGGCCGGCGTCGGCCACGTCGCGAGATCGCGCTCCTCCTCGCCCTCGTTCTCGCGCGACCACTCGATGTCCTCGGCGGCAATCGACTCGAGTTCGCGGTAGAGCAAAGGACTCGATCGCGGCCGGACGCTGTCGAGCCAGCTCTGGGAAGGAGTCACCTCGGGAACGATCAGTTCGATTCGCGCACCGCCGGTCGTCGGCCAGTCGAGCGATAGGACACCGCGACCGATCGCCGCGTCCCAGAGCGTCGTTCCGCTCAACAATCGGCTGTCCATCAAGGGCAGCGAGCGGGTCCCATCGCCATCCACGATCGAATCCGCAACGATCCCGTGATTCACGGGCAACCGCCCCGTCGCGAGCGTCGCGTGACTCGCGCGTGTGGCACCCGGCGAGGGCGGAAAAGCTTCGATTCCCATCGCGCCCTCGCGTGCGAGGCGCGCGAGATTCGGCATGCGTACGACCTCTCCCTCACCGACAGCATGTCCCCAGGCATCCAGATAGTCGGAGGAGTTCAAGCCGGCAACGGTGATCAGGATGACGCGCCGCGGAGGGCCGGGCGCTTGCATCGCCTCCGCTCGAGCGTCTTCTCGCGTCAAATCGCGATCGTCCTTGAGCGTTGGCACAGCACAGGCCCAAAGCGACAATGCACAGACGACCAGCGTGATCGCTCTCAATCCCTTAATCCCCCTGGTACCCGGACCCGGCGGCTCGCCGGTGGTTTCCGAAGCCCGCCTGCCGGTACGATGCGGGAGCCGATCCGCCCTGTCGAGCAAACACTTGGATTCTTTTTCCCATTTAGATTCAGATATTTACAGATATCCAGGGGAGCCTACGGGGCATTGATCGCGTAAGCTCGGCGACGCTATGGATTCGAGTGCAACCTACGAAAAAATCGAAATTCCGCTGCCCGAACCGATTCACGGACTCGACCACCTGAGCGGGGTACTGGGAATTCCGGCGTGGTGGCCGACGGGAGAACGGATCGCCATCGTGATCGCACACGGTAGCGCGAGCAACCACGAGGATCCGCTGATCGCGGCCCTCGCCCCCGGGCTCACCGAGCGAAGCTACCTGACCCTTCGCTTCAACTTCCCCTTCGCCGAGGCCGGAAAACGCAGCAGCGCCGACTCGCCGGCTCTGCTCGAACGCGGTTATCGCGCGGCGCTCAACATTCTCGGTCGAGACCCGACCGCCCGTCCTGCTCGCCTGATCGTCGGCGGAGTCGGTCTGGGCGGGCGCGTGGCCGCCGGGCTCGTCGCCGATCGCCTGCAGGCGGATGGCCTGTTCCTGTTGGGCTTCCCCCTACACCCCCAAGGCAAGCCGGAAAAGAGCGATCCGGACGTTCTGTTCCGGACGACGGCGCCAACGCTCTTCGCACAGGGCACACGGGATCGTCGCTGCGAGCCGGCGGCGTTGCGTGCAGCGCTGCGCCGGGTCGGTACGGCAATCGAACTCTACGATGTCGCAGACGCCGACTCGAATTTTCACCTCCCGCGCAAATCGGCCCGAACGAACGAAGAGGTCCAGGCCGAGGTCTTCGGGGTGCTCGCCAACTGGATCGAGCGACGTCTGCTCTAAATCGCCGTTAAGCGCCCCCAATCGCGGTTCGAATACCAGGAGTCCTACGATGGCCGAAGCCAGCGATCTCTATTTTGCCCAGCAGATGGTTGGGGAGATGGCCAATCTCGCCTACCTCGTCGGCAGTCGTGCGCAACGAAAAGCATTCGTGGTCGACCCCGCGTGGGACGTCCAGGGCTTGATCGACCTCGCGGCCAAGGACGGGGTCGAGGTCGTCGGCGCGCTCGTCACCCACTACCACCAGGATCACGTGGGCGGGGAGATCTTCGGCCAGCAGATCGAGGGGCTCGCAAAGCTGCTCGAAATCCAGCCGATGCCGATCCACGTGAACCAGCTCGAGGCCGAGGGGCTGATCAAGATCACGGGCGTCTCCAAAAATGATCTGGTCGAGCACGAGGGCGGCGATCTGCTCGAACTCGGGGGCATCGGTATCCGTCTGATCCACACACCCGGGCACACTCCGGGCAGCCAATGCTTCCATGTCGAGGAGCGTGACCAGGCGGGGCAGCTCGTCTCGGGCGACACGCTCTTCCTGAATGGCTGCGGCCGGGTCGACCTGCCCGGCGCGGATCCGCGCGCGATGTACGACAGTCTCGAAACGCTCAAGAGATTGCCGGACGATACGACGCTCTTCCCGGGCCACCTCTATTCCCCAGAGGGACAAGACTCTCTGGGCAGCCAGAAGCAGACGAATCCCTATCTGCGGGCGGCTAGCGTCGAGATGTTCCTGAACCTCATGGGGCATTGACGTCCGGACCCCGTCCGCGTCGTCCCGCGCGCGGGGAGCGCGGGGAGCGCAACGATTCGGGGCGCGTCCGGGCATGTCCAGACCGTCACTTCTCGTTGAAATCCCAACGTCCGGACGGTAGAGTCATCGCGTTCGAAATCCCGGCCCTTCCGCGTCGGGAGTCATGCATATAACTGCATCCCCATTTATCGGAGGCTAGCCCCCCATGAAGGTCATGGTGTGCCTGAAGCAGGTTCCCCATCAGGACGCACGTCTCGACGTGAACGCCGATGGAACCTGGATCCAGGAAGACAACATCAAGTTCGAAATCAATTCCTATGACACCTACGCGATCGAAGAGGCCTTGCGCCTCAAGGACGCGGGCGACGCCGAAGTGGTCGTCGTGTCGATCGGTCCCGACCGCGTAACCCAGGCCCTGCGCACAGCGCTCGGCATGGGTGCCGACCGCGCCGTCCACGTCAACGACGACGCGGCACGCGGCACGGACGCGCTCGGAACGGCCAAGATCCTCGCGGCCGTCGCGAAGGAAGAAGCCCCCGACATCGTCATCACCGGCCTGATGGCCGAAGATGACAACGCCTCTGCGATCCCGCCGATGGTGGCCGAGCTGCTGGGCTACCCGTCTGCCACGGGCGTGCTCTCGACGGATTTTGCGAACGGCTCGGTCACGGTCGAGCGCGAACTCGAGGGCGGCGCTCTCGAGGTCGTCGAATTGCCGAAGCCGGCGCTGATCGCGATGCAGTCGGGTGCGAACCAGGTCCGCTACGCCTCACTCAAGGGCATCATGCAGGCCAAGAAGAAGCCGGTCGACGTCAAGACCCTGGCCGACCTCGGCCTCGCGGATACCGCGAGTGCGGCCCAGAACAAGACCACGATCAACAAGATCTACGTGCCTGCGAAGGGCGATACCGCCGAGATCCTCGAGGGATCCACGGACGAAATCGTCGGCCAACTCGTCACGAAGATCAAAGAACTGGGCTTGCTCTGATCTACCGCTGAGCGCTCGATCCGCCTTCGCCGCGCCAGACGCGACGAAGGCGTGCGCTCGGGAAGTCAGACCGGCCTAACGATCCGCCGCATACGCGACCCACGAAGTCGAAGCTGCCGGCGGATGAGAAAGGAGAGATCGATGGGTACCATCCTCGTCGTTGCAGAAATTCAGAAGGGCGCGATTCGCGAGGCGAGCTACGAGCTCGTGGCTTCGGCCCGCGCAATCGCTGAGGCCGGCGGACACGAGGTCAACGGCCTCGTGATCGGTTCGGGTGTCGGCGATCTGGCAAGCGAGTTCGCCAGCAAGGGTGCGGGCAAAACGCTCGTCGTCGATGATGCCGCCGCTGCGGACTACAACGTCGACGTCTGGAGCAAGGCGATCAAGGCCGCGGCCGAATCGACGGGTGCAGATCTGATCCTGATCTCGAATACGCCGACCGGTTGGGACGTCGCACCGCGCATCGCGGCCGGCCTCGACTGTGCCTTCGTATCCGACACGATCAAGGTCGAGAGCACCGACGGCGGCTTTGGCTTCCGGCGACGCATCTTCAACGGAAAGCTCGACGCCGAGATTTCGACTTCGGGACGCACCGTCGCATCGATGCAGCCCGGAGCGCAGCCCGCGTACGAAGGCTCGAGCGAAGGCGGCACGGAAGCGCTGTCGACGGATCTCTCCGCCAAAGCCAAATTCGTCGAGATCAAGATCGCCGAATCGACCGGCATCGACCTCACCAAGGCCGACGTGATCGTTTCCGGTGGCCGCGGTGTCGGTGCTCCGGAGAAGTTTCCGGAAGTCATCCAGCCTCTGGCCGATGCACTCGGCGGTGCCATGGGCGCTTCCCGCCCGGTCGTCGATGCCGGTTGGCTCGATCATCACTACCAGGTTGGTTCCTCGGGACAGGTCGTGGCACCGAAGCTGTACATCGCCGCGGGTATCTCGGGTGCGATCCAACACCTCGTCGGGATGAAGGCTTCGAACTTCATCGTCGCGATCAACAAGGATCCCGATGCGCCGATCTTCGAGGTTGCCGATGTGGGCATCGTCGGGGATCTCTTCGACATCGTCCCGGCGCTGACCGAGGCGGTTACGGCGGCCAAGGGCTGATCCCCGAATCCGAATCGAGAACGATATTGAGGTCGAAGTCGAGAGCCAGACCGAGAAGACGATCGACAACTAGACCGGCAAACTGACAAGGGGCCCGCGGATTCGTTCTGCGGGCCCCTTCTGTTTGGCTCGCCGACTCTGACGACCCGAAAGAACCGCTCTGCGCGACGCGGGGTCATTCGATTCAGCTTCCGAATGAACCCGGGTGCTCGCCCGAACCGATTCACCTAACACGGGTGAATCGACCCAGGCGGGTCACCTCCATCGGCCCCCGCTCGGCTGTCCCACGGCCCTGATCGCCGAGCCTCGCCCGGAGAACGCGATGCGAATATCCTGCCTCCTGCCTGGTCTCCTCCTGCTCCATCTCGCCCTCCCCGCTCCCGCGTCGACGTCCCGGGAACTCGGCGCACGCCTCGAACCGAACGAGATGGGCGCGGGTGGACTGCTCTTCGAGACCGCGGATGGATTGCGACGAGCGCCGACGCTGGCGACCGATGTCGAGATCGTCGTGACGGGCTTGATTGCGAGAACTCGCGTCACCCAGCGATTCGGGAATCCCACGAAGGATTGGGTCGAGGGCATCTACGTCTTTCCCCTGCCCGAGAATTCGGCCGTCGACTCGCTCGAGATGCGAGTCGGCGATCGCGTGATCGAGGCGCGCGTCGAGGAACGTGCCCGAGCAAGAGCGACCTACAGAAAGGCCAGGACCGACGGGCGCAAGGCGAGCCTCGTCGAACAGGAGCGTCCAAATCTCTTCACGACCTCGATCGCGAATCTCGGCCCCGGCGAGGAAGTCGAGGTGATCCTCACCTATCAAGAGGACGTTCACTACGACAAGGGAAGATTCAATCTACGCTTCCCGATGGTCGTGGCCCCGCGTTTCATTCCCGGCACGGCACATGTCGAGGGCTTCTCCGGCGCGGGCTGGGCAGTCGACACGAACGAGGTACCCGACGCCGCGCGAATCACGCCGCCGATTTTGGACCCCGCGACTCCGCTCAGCCACCCCGTGACGATCCGCGTCGAGATCGACGCGGGCTTCCCGCTCGAAGAAATCGAGAGTTCGAGCCATCCCGTCCTCGTACGTGCGAAGTCGGCGAATGTCTACCACGTGCGCCTCGAGGCGGGCGCCGCCCCGGCGAACTCCGACTTCCTGCTCGACTGGCGCCCGATCATCGGTGCGACTCCGGGCGCCGCCCTGTTCCGGGAAACATGGCAGGGCGAGGAATACGTCCTCTTGATGGTCCTTCCTCCAGAACCGGAATCCGCATCGAGAACACCCGTCTCTCGCGAAATGATCATCGTGATCGACACTTCGGGATCGATGGGTGGCGAATCGATCGTCCAGGCCCGGAAGGCCGTCGGCTACGCACTCGGAACCCTCCGGCCCCAGGATGCATTCAACGTGATCCGCTTCGACTCGAGCTTCCACCGGCTCTTCGAGACCGCCCGCCCCGCCACGGCCCGTGCCGTTTCAGAGGCACGGCAATGGGTCGATCGACTCGAAGCCAACGGTGGCACTAACATGCTGCCCGCACTCGAAGCTGCCCTTGCGCCCGGTCGGGAATCACGCGCGATTCGCCAGGTGATCTTCGTGACAGACGGCGCCGTCGGAAACGAATCGGCGCTCTTCGAAGCCATCCAGCAAGGTCTCGGTCAGAGCCGGCTCTACACGATCGGAATCGGCTCCGCACCCAACGCCTACTTCATGTCGAAGGCCGCCCAGTTCGGGCGAGGCACCTTCAGCTATATCGGCCGCCCCGATGAAGTCGCCGAGAAGATGGGAGACCTCTTCAGTAAACTCGAGAATCCCGTCCTCCACGATCTCGCCATCGAGTGGAAGACCGCGGGCGATCCGACGGCTGCCGGCAAGACGACGGTCGAGGCCTGGCCCTCCCGGATCCCCGACGTCTATCTCGGCGAACCCGTCGTCGTTGCTGCGCGGTTGCCTGGGGGCGTCGCGAAGGTCGTCCTGCGTGGACGGCGTGGCGGCGAAGACATCACCTTCGAACTCCCGCTCGAGGGCGGCTCGAATCACGTCGGCGTCGCAAAGCTCTGGGCGCGGCGCAAGATCGCGGCGCTGATGGATTCCCTCAACGAGGGCGAGAGTGTCGATCGGGTGTCGGTCGAGGTTGCCCGGCTCGGCGTGCGGCATCAGTTGGTGACACGCTGGACTAGCCTCGTCGCGGTCGACGTGACGCCGACGGCGCCGGTTGGAGTCGTACCCGACACGCGGGCCGTCCCGGGCATGCTTCCGCGCGGTTGGAACTTTCTCAAGATCTTCCGGGGCGCGAACATCGAAGCGGCCGCCCAGGATCAGAGTCGGGCGGCGGATACCCGCCGCTCCGAGGGGACGGGTGGACCCGGCACGCAAACGCGGCCGGCCCTTCTCGCAGCCTCGATCAACCCGCCCGTCGCGAGGGTGCAGATCGGACGACTACCGCAGGGTGCCACGCCAGCCGCGCTCCTCGTTTCGATCGGCGGTCTGCTGCTCGGCGCGGCCGGGATCGTTTGGCGAGCATCCCGCGGTCCACGAGCCGGCCACGATGCCGGAGCGACGATCCGGGGCAACGTGATCGGCAAGGGACGCGCTTGAGTTGGCAATCGGAATCGGATCCGCGGCCGCCCAGTCGGACGCGGGCCAACTGGCTCGTCATGCCCGCACTCGCCCTCGCCCTCGCCGGATGCGTGCTCGTCCTTCGAGGGCTCTGGATTCCGGCCAAGGCGTGGGCCGCCCAGCAGATGATCGAACGCGCCTGGAGCGACGTCGTCGCCGGGCGATCCGAGGTCCGGCCGTGGCCCTGGGCGGACACATGGCCCGTCGCTAGGCTGCATCTGCCCGGAGCGGGATCACCACTCTATGTCCTCGCCGGTGCCAGCGGACAATCCCTCGCCTTCGGCCCGGCCCATGTGAGCGCGAGCGCCCGGCCGGGCGAACCGGACAACGTCGTCTTCGCCGGACATCGCGACACGCATTTCGCCACACTCCGACACCTCAGCCCCGGCGCCGAAATCTTCGTCGAATCCATGACCGGATCGATTCACTATCGCGTCGACGAAGCCGAGGTCGTGCACGAGTCCCGCGTCGATCTCCTCGAACGCACGGGCAGATCCGAGCTGACTCTGATCACCTGTTACCCCTTCGATTCGATCGTCCCGGGCGGACCCTTGCGTTATGTCGTCCACGCAAGCGCTATCGACCCGCACCCACACCCGCCACCGACGTCCACGTTCCAGCCGTAAAAACGCTTGCCGCAGAAAAAACTACAACGTGTAGACCGGCGGATTCGCGCCCGTCACCCGAACCGTCTCGCCAACGAGCGTCCTCCCGGCGAGCGTCGGCAGAATCTCTTCACTCGCGACCGCCACGACTCGCCGCCCATCCGCGAGGCTCGCGATGATCGGGGCCGCTGCGGGATTGCCCGTGCGGTCGTAGACGACCGTGCTGCCATCGACGCTGGCCTCGGCGTTGGCCTCGTGCACTACCTCGAGCGCAGAAGCATCGATCTCGGCCTGCGCAGCAGACGTGTCCGCGAGCACGAAGCCCCCGGACGGCGGTTCGCTGCCGTAGATCCCCAGCGAATGCTTCGAGAGAACCCCCCCATTGCCCGAGACGTATCCGAAGCGGGCGCTCCCGTTGGATTCACGCAGACGGAGGGCAACCGCTGCAATCCCGTGACTGGTGTAGTTGTTGCCGGGCCCCCCGAAAAACGACATACCACCGGTCTGCGTCAGGCCCCGCGCATCATCGAGAGCGAGCCCGATCTCAGCTGCGCCGACCTCGACCGCGACCGGGAAGCAGGAGTAGAGATCGATGAAGTCGATGTCATCGAGTGAAACGCCCGCCGCGGAGAAGGTGGCTTTCGCCGCCGCCCGGATCGCGGGCGAGCCGCCGAGCTCACGGCGAGCAGCGGGAACGAGTTCGGTATTGGTCGCGCCAGACCACGCGAAGACAGATTGATCTGCCAGACCGGCTTGCTTCGCGATCGCCAGGGACGTGACGAGCAGCGCACTCCCCTGATCCACGTTCGCGAAGCTGTTCATGCACTTCGTATAGGGCTCGGCCGTGATGCGATTGGCCGGCGTCGCCTGCGCAATTTCCTCGACGCTGCGCGCCTGCTGGAACCACGCGAAGGGGTTCTTCGCCGCAACCTCGCTCGAGCGACTCATGAAGGCCGCGATCCGCTGGCGCGACTCTTCGGGCGTGGAGCCCAGCTTCGCGGCGAGCGCGCTCTCGAAAATGGGGTAGGTGTCAGCCGGACGAAGCAGGTTCGCTTCGATCTCGGCCGGTCCGAGCATCCCGCGAATCGAGGCGCCGACGACCTCGTCCCGCGGCCCGGCTTCCTGCGAGCGATCCTGGGTCGCAGCGCGCAGGAAATCAGCGTCGGGATCTGCAATCCGCATCGAACGCGTGGCTTCGGCCCCCAGAATGATCGTCGTCTCGAGTTCACCCCGGGCGATCTCGTGACACGCGCGGTTCATCAACCATTGCGGCGAGTTGCCGCCCGGCGTGGACGCCTCACATCGAACGTCCGTGAGCTTCAGTCGCTCGCTCACCTCGGTTGCCGGAGCCAGACCGATCGGGGAGAAGGAGACCGCGACCATGCTGAGGCGCTGAATCTTGTCCACCAGTCCCGGCGCGTCCTCGAAGGCGGCCATCGCGGCGCGGGACGCGAGATCCACGGCGTCCGTCACGCCGTCGCGTTCGATCGATTGGCCGATTCCGACGAGGACGGGGATACGGGTGGGGTCAAGGCTCATGTCGACAGTCTCCAGGGCTGGGAACGAATCAGGAAGAGTCCGAAGTCACGGGCGAGGCTTCGCCTTTGGTGGACTCCGGAATCTTAGTCATTTGCGGACGTCGGCGTGAGGCCCGTTCGCGGCCCGGAGTCAGACTTCTCGATGTTTCCAGGCGCCTCCCCGAAAACGCGCGATCAGCATGATCGATTTGAGCACGTAGTCGACGATCAAGACCGCCCAGACCGTTTCGATCGACACATCAAACCAGACTACCAACCCCGTCGCGAGTCCGAGACGGACGACGAGCAGCCCGGAAAAAACGGTGATCATCGGAAAGACGGTGTCCCCCGCCCCGCGCAGCGCGCCTCCAATCGCAAACTCGATCGCCATGAAAGGATGGGCGATCCCGAGAATCCAGATCACCGTGACCGTCAGATCGATCACCGCCGGGTCCGTCGAAAAGACGCCTGCGATCGGCCGTGCACCGACCACCAGGACCGCGCCGAAGAGGGTCATCGTGACGACCGTGCTGAGCATCGACCGCCAGCCTTCCCTCTCCGCCTGATCAGGAGCCCGCGCCCCGAGGTGCTGGCCCACCAACGTCGCGGCGGCCATCGAGAAGGCGACTCCTGGGATGAATGAAAACGAGAGGAGCATCGAGCCCACGTTGTAGGCGGCGATCACGTTGGTTCCGAAGGGGGCCATGATGCGCTGAAACGCGAGCAGTCCGATCTGGAAAAATCCGCTCTCGACACCCGCCGGTGTCCCCACCCGTACGAGTCGACGCACGAGTTCCAGGTCGATCTTCCAGGTGCCCGTTCCGGGACGCAGGACGAGTGACTTCGCGGCCCATAGCCAGACGAAGAACAGGGCCATCACGAACAGGGCAATATCGGACGCAATCGCGGCGCCTATCACGCCTAACGCCGGTGCGCCCAGATTCCCGTAGATGAGCACCCAATTCATCGCAACGTTCACACTGGCCGCCACGAGCCCGGCCCAGAGCGGCGTCCGGACATCCCCCGCCGCGCGAAGCCCCGCGCCGAATACCATTCCGATCGAGAGCGGTAGCGTTCCCCAGAGTCGCCACCAGAGATAGTCGGAGCCCAACACCACGACGTCTTCTTCGACGCCGTAGAGCCCGATCACTTGTGTCGTCAGAGGAAAAAGAGCTGCGCAACCCAGCAGACTGAGCAGCGCACCCAACCACTGCGCCTGTCGAAAGGAGGCGTTCGCCAGCTTTCGATTTCCCGCCCCGACGGCGCGGGCGAGGATCGCCGCGAGCCCGGCCGGCGCAACCGCCGCGAGCGACTCGAGCAACCAATAGAATTGACCACCCACCCCGACGGCCGCGAGCGCGCTCGGCCCGAGTTCCCCGACCATCGCGAAGTCCGTGAAGCGAACGATCGTGCCCGCTCCCATCGCCGCCATGGTCGGCCAGGCGAGCGACCAGATGCCCTGATGGGTCACCCCGAGCGTCGATTCCGGGCCGGACGAAGCGGAGCCGGATTCGGACAGCGGGGGGTCGGAAGGAGCCATGGAGCGAACTCGAAGCACGGAACTGCGAGAGCCGCAGCCAGGGGCGCCCCACCATAGCAGCCGCCCTAGGCGGCCCGTCCTACGTTTTAGCGGTGCCCGAAGCCCGCAGCGACTCTCAGTTTTCGGCCGAATTCGACCGATCTGCCCCCCCCAGAAACCGATTTCCTAGCGGGAGATCGGCCCTCCGCTATCCTCGGCGGCCGTTCCGTCCCCGGCAGGACTGGAACGTCGCGGCGCTTGTCGCCTCTTCTTCGAATCGATCTCGATGGACGGCGAGACGAATCACAGGACTCAAAATCAAAGGATCGAACGTTCCCCGCCCGGAAATCCGGCCTGGGCTCGATCGATCCGAATCAGAGCAGACCCGATGGCGATGATCGACACCTCTCAGTTCCGCAACGGCCTCAAGATCGAGATCGATGGCACCCCCTTCACGATCACCTACTTCCAGCACGTGAAGCCGGGCAAGGGCGGCGCGTTCGTCCGTACCAAGATCAAGAATATCCTGAACGGCCGCACGATCGACCGGACTTTTCGTTCGGGCGAAAAGGTGGGCGAGGCCGACATCGAAGAAAACACGATGCAGTACCTCTATCACGACGGTGACAACCTCATCTTCATGGATCAGACGACCTTCGACCAGATTCCGATCCCGCCCGAAGTGATCGGTGACCAATTCGAGCTGATGCTCGAAAACATGACCGTCGACATCCTGTTCTGGAAAGGCAAACCCATCAATGTCCAGCTCCCCAACTACATCGAGTCAAAGGTCGTCCAGTCCGATCCGGGCGTGAAGGGCGACACGAGTTCCGGTGCGACCAAGCCGGCAACGCTGGAGTGCGGAGCGACGATCAACGTCCCGCTCTTCATCAAAGAAGGCGACGTCCTTCGAGTCGATACCCGAACGCGGGAATACTCCGAACGCGTGAACAGCTAGTCCGATCACGGGCGGAGAATACGAGGGGAAATGTCGGCCGCGAAACCGAAACGAGCCATCGTCCTCTCCGGCGGTGGTGCGCGCGGTGCCTACGAGGCCGGTGTGCTCCGCTTCATCCTGGACACCCTCCCCGGCCGCGCGGGGATTTCTCCGGATTTCGAGATCGTCTGTGGCACCTCGGTCGGCGCGATCCACGCCTGTTTCATCGCGGCGACCGCGGACGAGACCGAACTTCGCGGCCAAAGGCTCGTCGAGATCTGGGACCGCATGCGGGTCCACGAGATCTTCAAGTTCACGATCCGCGACTTCCTCAGACTGCCGAGGCGGATGATGGGGGTGAAGCGCGTCGCGCAGCAGCTGCGTGAGGGCCAGCGCCCCGACCGTCTCTACGGGCTTCTGGATACCGAACCCCTCGAACGACTCGTGCTCAAGTCGATCCCCTGGCGCGGCATCCGCCGCAACGTGCGGACGGGGCGCATCGACACGGTCTGCGTCGCGGCCACCCAGATTGCAACCGGCCGCGCAGTGGTTTTCTGTGACACCAACCGACCCGAGCTCCCGCCCTGGGCAAGCGAGAGCAATATCCGCATGCAACGCATCCGGCTCTCCCCGCTGCATGCCCTGGCCTCGGCTGCGATCCCCCTGCTCTTCCCCTCCGTCCGGGTCGGTGCACGCTACTACGCCGATGGCGGTCTGCGCCTCAACACGCCGCTTGCCCCTGCGGTTCGGCTGGGCGCGGACAAGATCCTCGTGATCGGCCTGACCCACCCCCCCGGCGACGTAGTCAACGAGACGACGGCTCAGGAGCGCACGGCTGAGTTCGGCAACCCGATGTATCTCTTCGGGAAGGTCTTGAACGCATTGATGCTCTCGCCGATCGAGGCCGATGTGGCGCGGCTGCATTTCGTGAACAACATCCTCGAGGCGGGCGGCGAGGCCTACGGTTCCGACTTCATCGATCGGCTGAACGCAAAGCTCGATCCGCGGGGCGAACACCGGCTCAAGCGAATCGACGATCTGGTGATTCGCCCTTCCGAGGATCTCGGCCGACTCGCAGCCGAGGTCGTCCGGGACGATCCCGACCTCAACTTTGGTGTCTTCGTCGGGATGCTGCGTCGCTTGAGCGGTGCCGGAACGACCGCAAAAGAAGCCGATCTCCTCTCCTACCTGCTCTTCGATGCAACCTATGCGCGCCGCCTGGCGGAGATCGGCTACCGCGACGCCGAGTCGCACGAAGACGAGCTGGCAGAATTCTTCCGGAACGAATAGAAGATCGGCCTTGTCACCGAGGCAGACGGCGCGAACGGCATCCCACAAAGCGGTTCCTCAAACCCCGCCCTCGACGATTCCCAGGACAATTCCCAGGACAATCGGTACGTTGGGCTCCATGCGTGGGGACCAGCTCGCACGACAGTGGCTCTTGATTCAGCGACTCGCCCGGAGCCGCGCTGGGGCGGGCCTCGAGGAACTCGCGGAGGAACTCGGCTGCGTCCGGCGTACGGTCTACCGGGATCTCGACGCGCTCATGTACGCCGGCTTCCCGGTGACGAGCGAAAAGCGGGACGGCAAGGCCTATTACCGCTTTCTGGATACGTTCCAGATGGGCCAGATTCCCTTCACCGCCGACGAACTGCTTGCCCTCGCGTTCAGCGAAGACCTGCTGAAAACCCTCGAAGGCACCGTTTTTCACGATTCGATCCAGGCTGCGCTCGCGAAGATTCGTGCCGGCCTCGGCCCCGAGCTCGCGGTCTATCTCGAGCGACTCGGCGACAGCTTCCGCGTCCTGCCGGGGCCCCACAAACGTTATGCGGCCTTCCGCGACACGATTCGAACGCTCAATGAGGGCGTCCTCGCCAGTCACACCCTCGAGATGCGATACCGCACGGGTCGAACCGGCGAGGAATCGACTCGCCGGATCGACCCCTACAAGGTCTGGTACCACGGTGGGGCGCTCTACGTGATCGGACACGACCATCGTTCAGCCGAGATCCGGACCTTTTCGGTCGATCGGATTCTCGCCATCGAGTCGACCGGCCACACATTCGAGATCGAAGGAGGCTTCGACTTCGATACCTACACGGCTTCGAGCTTTGGCGTCGTCGCGGAGCCGGCCGTCCGGGTCCGGATCCACTTCACATCGGATTGGGCTTCCTACGTGAGTGAGCGCGAATGGCATGCCAGCCAGAAGGCCACCGCACTCCCGGACGGGGGCCTCGAACTCACGATGGAAGTCGGCGGAAGCCAGGAACTCGCGAGCTGGGTGCTTTCGTTCGGGGGTGGGGCAGAAGTACTCGAACCGAAATCCCTGCGTGACGAAGTCCGGGCTTCACTCTCGGCTGGGCTCGCGAACTACGACAATTAGGCGAGGGTCATCGAATGCGGGCTAGGCGTCGTAGATCATCCCGAGGCGGCGCCAATGGTCCTCGGTTCGATCGGTGATCAGACCGAGATTCCGGAGGTTCGGCACGACAGTGTGCATGTAGATGGGGCTGT
>SMVB01441751.1_pt1 | contig 32103 bp, 27 predicted proteins | sample 2456461 | NCBI WGS metagenome assembly SMVB01 (sample SAMN11095934, study PRJNA526329) | marine sediment metagenome | biome: Marine sediment; feature: Surficial sediment; material: Deep marine sediment; isolation source: Hadal surficial sediment | place: Pacific Ocean | collected 2014-05 | depth... | reverse complement strand
GTGCGGTGCTTGACTTTGCCGTCTTTACGATAGGAGGTCCGCAGCAAATGCCGGGTGTAGGTTTTTTGGTTGACGGTGATGGAGGATGAGTCCACGTACATAGTGGCTATACATTAGAGCATTATCGCTTGTATATCAACTTCTATAGCATATAATTAGTGGCTACATATATAGGGCCAAAAGAGACTCAACTCCTTTCGTATCATTAGGTTAAGTTACTTTTGGGCTTGGAAGATCCGCTATACGATCCCTTTCTTTTTCGGGACCAATTACGACACGATGATCGAGTGCCTTCCGTCGTGCCGCAGCCCCGAGCGGCCGCCGCGCTACGAAGCTATTCAGGCGGGCGACTACCTTGCGAAACGGCTCAACGAGATCTACGGCTCGCTTCCCGATGCGGGAAAACTTCAATCATAGCGAAGCACGATCACCGGATTGGTCCGCGCCGCTTCCGACGCGGGAAGAACGCTGGCCACGACCGCGGTAACCGCAAAGATACCCGCGACGGCGGCGAAGGTGACCGGGTCGAACGGGCTCACGCCGAAGAGCACCGCAGACAGGAGCCGCGCGACAACGAGCGCGAGCACCAGGCCGATGGCCGTTCCGAGCGCGGTGAGCCTCAAACCCTCGCCCACGACCACGCTACGGATCTCCCTGCCGGTCGCGCCGAGCGCCATGCGGATGCCGATCTCGCGACGCCTTTGCGCGACCGAATAGGCCATGACGCCATAGATACCGAGGCTCGCGAGCAGAAGCGCCAGCGCCCCGAAAACGCCGAGCAAGAGCGAGCCGATGCTCCATTGAAGCGCGTTCTCGGCCACGATCTCCGACATCGGTCGAATCGAGATCGGCAAATTGGCGTCGACCCGCTTGAAGGCTTCGCGCACCGGACCGAGGACGGCGGTCTCGGACCCCGAGAGGGACAGCACGAAGTAGCGCGCCGTCAGAGGCCGCTGCAAGAGCGGCCGATAGATCTGGGCGCCCGTCGGGGTGTCGAAGCCTTCATGTTTCACATCGGCGACGACGCCGACCACCGTAGCACTCACGGGCTCCTTCGGATCTCCGACGAGAAGCGTTTCGCCGATCGGGCTTTGCCCCGGCCACGTGTTCTCGGCCGTACTCTTGCTCACGATCACGACAGGAGGCGCATCCTCACGGTCGTTGTCGGTAAAAGTTCTTCCCGCAAGAAGCCCAATACGCATCGCTCGGAAATAATCCGTCGAGGCATTGAACTGATGCGCCACGGGCCAGTCTTCAGCGGCGGCGGGAGCTTGGTCCGGCCGTGAAAACTGGAGGCTCCAGATCGCGTGGTTCATGGGGAGCGGTTGTACGAGACCGACATGCTCGATCCCAGGAAGCCCCCGCAGCTCCGCGGTGGCGCGGTCGAAGAGGTTTTGCGAGTCGGCCTGGGTCGGGTAGTCCGATTTCGGCGTCGTCACGAGCACGGTGAGGACCCGATCGCCATCGAATCCGATATCGACCTTCTGGAGCTCGGCGAAGCTTCGGAGCATCAGGCCCGTGCCGCCGATCAAAACGATCGCCATCGCGACCTCGGCAACGACGAGCGCGCGCCGAACTTTGAGCGACTCGGCGGAGCCCCGCGCGCCCGCTTTGAGCGCACCAACGAGGCTCAGGCGTGAGATGCCGAGTGCTGGGAACAAACCAAAAATGACCGGCGTCGCGAGGGTGATGGCGACCGAGTACATCAAAACAGTGCGATCGAGCGTGAACTCTCCGATACGAAAGATGTCTTCAGGAATGAGTGGCCCGAGATAGCGCACTCCGGAATGAGCGATGGCGATCCCGAGAGCACCACCCACCGAGGCGAGCACGAAGCTTTCCGTTAGGAGCTGGCGCACGAGCCGTCCACGGCCGGCGCCGAGCGCGGTGCGAACCGCAAAGTCGCGGCTTCGGGCGCTCGAGCGCGCCATCGTCAAGCTCGCGACGTTCACGCAAGCGATGAGCAGGACGAAGCCCACGGCAACGAGGAGCACCGTAAAGACCGTGACCATGATGTCGTAGCCGAAGTTGAGCGCCGCCCGCAGCGGCTGCACGTTGACGCCCTTGAACTGGCCGTCGGCCTCGGGGTAGAGCTCGCCGAGCTCGCTCTGAATCGACTCGAGCTCGACTCGGGTGCGCTCACGCGAGAAGGAGGCTTTCAACCGTCCCACGGGTATGAAATAGTCGCGGTCGCGGGGCTCGGTTGCTGGATCCTCACGGACCGGGATCCACATCCGCACGCCGCCGAAAGGAAAGTTGAAATCAGGCGGCATGACGCCGATGACCGTATGGGCGATACCGTCGAGAAGGATCGTCTGGCCGACGATCCCAGGGTCCCCGCCATAGCGACGTTGCCAGAGACCGTGGCGCAATACGACAACGTCGGCGCCGCCCGGCCCGTCCTCGCCCGGCGCGAAAGTCCGTCCGATTGCCGCTTCGACTTCGAGCACGTCGAACAGGTTCGCGGTGAGGAAGCCCGTCATGACTTGCTCGGGGCCTGAATGGCCCGTGACGTTCTTGACACCGTAATAGTAGGCCGCGAGGTCGTCGAAGGCACGGGTGCGCTCTTTCCAGTCCTCGAATTGCGGCAGGGAGAAGCGGGCTCCGTCCCATCCGTGAATCGGGTCGACTTGCCCAAGCTGCACGAGCTGGTCGGGATGGCCGAAGGGAAGCTCCCGAATCAAATAAGGATTCATGAAGCTGAAGATCAGGCTGTTGGCGGCGATGCCGAGCGCAAGGGTTGCCACGACGACCAGGGCGTAGCTCGGGTGAGAGCGGAGCGAGCGGAGCGCCAACACCACGTCTTGTCGAAGCTCGTCGAGTCTCATAAAGACTTAGACGGGAGCTCCGCCCGCTGGGTTCAAGAAATGATTACTGTATTTTGAGCTCCACCCGGATGAGCTGCATTTCACCCCCGAGATTCGTCGTGATGTGCGGCTCGCCCGTATCCGCCCAGGCCGCATACCCGGCTTCGTTCTCAGCAGGCTCCAATTCCTCGCCTTCCGGACCGCTGGTCGCGCGGGCCGCGGTGAGCAGGATGTTCACGCCCGCATAGTGGTTGTGCTCAGGTGTCGCGTAGCCTTCGGGATAGATCATCCGCACGACCCGGACGAGGTCGTTCTCGAACTCGACCGAGTGATGTTCTCCGTCGACGACTACCGCGTCGTGCGAGGGCGCCTCGACCGGCGTGCCACTGTCGACTTTCAATTCCACCATGACGCCGTGACTCTCATGTTCGGTCGTGTTCTCTGTCTCGTGCTCCTCGCCGGCATTGTCGAACGTGTTGCCCACTTCACCCAGCGTTTCTTCGTTGAGAGAGACGTAAACGCCGGCCATATGGGTATGCATGGCCGATTTGTGCCCCGCGGGGCGACGGGTTCGGATGACCCGCACGAGGTCGTTCTCGAACTCGACCTTGCTGATATCCGGTTCCACATCCACGGCGTTGAGCGAGGCCGGGGCCATCGCTCGTTCGGTCGACTCCGTGGGCGCAGGCTCAGCAGGCTGGCAGCCGATGACGCCTGCAAGCACGATAACCATCAAGATGCTTCTCATGATTCCACCTCCATTCAAGAGGGTATGTACCACTACATTTTCACGACGTCCAGCTAGTTGCGCAAGCCGTCGAAAAGAGCGATCTCACTCGCATAGAACGTCAGGCGGAGAACGAGCTTGGCGATCAGGTAGGCCTGGCCGATCAGAAACGCCATCGCGACGCCGCTCGCCGAGGATTGGCCGACGCCGGGAGCGATGACGTTGTAGACGAGGAGCATCAGGACGCCCGCAAGGCCCAATCCATAGTAAAGCGTCGTCGTTCTCCCGAAGTTCGAAAGGACGAAGCCGAATCCCCTCAGCGTCGCGAGGACCATGCTGCGGCGGTTTTCCCGATAGGTCGCGATCTTCGCGTAGTCGAACGCCATGTTGACGAAGGTCAGGAGAAAGACCACGAACAGACTGCCCGCGAGCACGTAGGCGAACACGGACTCTTCGGAAGTGACGTCCCGCGTCGAAGTCTCCATCCGTTCGAAGAGCCAAGCCGCGAAACGATAAACGAGGTAGTAAAAAGCGCCGGAGATGACCGCGAGCCGAAGGAACCGAAAGAAATAAGAGGCACCCTCCGCGAAGAATTCGTGCAAGCGGAACAGACCAGCACCTTCGCCGTAGCGTTGCAAAATGCCGCCGACGAAAAAAGACCACAACACGGCGTAGAGAATCCCGAGACCGAGTAGGCCGCGATAAGTCTCGAAGATATCGCCGTTGAACCACGCTTCGATATTGTTGAAAAAGGCACCCGCGCCGGTCACGGTTGGCGTGAACGTGCTCTCGATGCCTTTCGCTTCGGCGCTGTATTCCCCGTACCAACCCATATCGAATCCGTCGCGCAGGTTTTGATGCACGAGGCTCGTGCCCACGGAGTCGCGAATCGACTCCGTCAGCACCGCTGCCGCGGGGAGTGCTACGGCTACGTTCACAACCCAGAGCCACAAGACGAGCCCGGGCGAGCCGAGCACTTTGCCGAATCCCTGAAGAGCCGTACCGAACGCTGTCATGTCATGTCGTCTCCTCAGCTGAAAAAGGCGAACGTGGCCAGAAGATCCTGGAACCAGATCATCCACTTCGAGCTCCACTTACGCGCCGGAAGCGTGCCTCGTGGCTCGACGAGCTTCGAGTTGTTGGTGTAGTAAAGGTCGAGAAGAAGCTTCCTCTCCGGATCGACGACCGCATAGCTCAACTTCTGCGGCCGCTCTTCGACGTAGAGCTTGAAGCGGTCCTGGCCGTCCCACGATTCCCGCACCTCGGAGTCGTCCTCGAACACCATGAGCACCTCGACAGGAAAATGAGCCGCGCCGTTGCGCCGAACGATGACTTCCGTTCGGAAGAGCTCGGTCTCACTGTCTCGATGAACGAGCTCGTCACCGTCACCCTCTTTCACATAACCGGAAATCTCGATCGGATCGCTCGTCGCCCTCTCGATGGCGTAGTCGAAATCGTTCGAGCTGCGATAGACCTGATCGAAGAACCAGGTGAGGTCCTGGCCGCTCACTTCGTTGGCCACATCAAAAAAGTCCTGCGGGCTCGGATGGCGAAACTTGTAGCGCTCGAAAAACGTCGCCATGATCGGCTGCAGCGTGTCCCAGCCGAGATAGCGCTCGAGCGTCGAGAGCCAGAGCGCCGTTTTGTTGTAGCTATGCGCGCCGCCGCTCGCGGAGTAGAGATAGGTCGGGGTCGACTGCGCGTCGGAGGTGGCCGCGTCCCGATAGCCATCGAGGCGGTTGCCGCCGACCATGCGGTCGCTCTCGATGCCCTCGAAAAAGACGGGGAGAAACCCGCCCATGCGACGCGCGCCCCGCGGATTCAAGTAGCGCCTGACAAGGGTGCGATTTCCGTAGGTGACATCCATCGTGCGAGCAGTCGAGAACGTGTTGAAGCCTTCGTCGAGCCAGGCGTGCTCGAACTCGTTATTGCCGACGAGGCCGTACCAGAACTGATGCCCGCATTCGTGCACCGTGACCCCTTCGGGGGAGCCGCTGCCAAAAGGATTGAAGAGCCTCGTCCCGGAGGTGAACAAAGTTGGATATTCCATTCCCCCCGCGCCGCTCCCGTAAGCGGGATCGACGATCGTCACATGGCCGTAGGGATAGGCGCCGTACCATGTGCCGTAGTTTCGAAGCGCGGCCGCGGTCGCGTGGAAGTGCCGCTCGGCCTGCCCTTCGTGCTCGGGCTGGAGCAAGAGGCGCATGTCCACGGGAGGGAGCGGCGGCTCGTTGAACAGCTTTTCGAAGACGAGATAGTCCGGGCTCGCCGTCCACGCGAAATCGTGCACGTCGGCTTGACGGTAGCGATAGGTCGTCATCCCATCGTCGCGCACGCTCTTGTCCACTTCGCGGCCCGTCGCTCCGACGACATAGTCGCTCGGCACCGTGATGCGAACGTCGTACTCTCCGTAATCCGAGTAGAACTCGGTGCCCGCGTGAAACTGATGGGCGTTCCACCCTCCTTCTTCGAAAACGGCGAGCTTGGGAAACCACTGCGCCAGGAAAAAGAAATTGCCTCGGAAACCCGTGCGGGCAAAAGTTCGCGGGATCGCGGCACTCCATTCGAGCTCGATTTGCGCTGTGCCTAGAGGCCCGACAGGCTCCGGAAGGGGCACGACCATCAAGGTCCGATCTTCGGGGTTCCCGTCATCGGGGGCGTCGTAATGCGCTAGACGCGTGACGTCGATGCTCGGGACACCGATATCCGGGATTAGCTTGATGGAGGTTACGTCGGAATAGCTGAAATCTCCTTCTTGCGGATCTTGCCGGTTTCTCCCGCGCGCGCGCAGCCGGGACTCGAGAAGCCACGTGCTCCGGTTGTTGCGCCACGCGTTCCAATAAAGATGTAGCCGGAGCTCGTCGGTGGCGATCGACTGGATGTTGGTCCAAGTGATCGTCTCTTTCCCCTGGAGCGTCTTCGCTTCCGGGTCGAGAGTGACTTCGATCGTGTAGCTCGCATTGCGCGTGGACAGATGTGCGTCGGGGGCTTGCTCAGTGGGCTCGTCTTGGGCCGTGAGAAGCGCGGGCGCGAGGAAGAGTGGGAGAAGACGAACAGGTATTCGCGGCATGTTGCCCTCCAGGGGCGTGAGACGAGAGCGAAAGTGGCTGATTATATACCGTCGGCGACAGGCGGAGCGCATCTAGAACGGAATGTCCCACTGCAAACGGACACGCACGCGGTGTCCTCCCCGCTTGCCTCAACCTCCGCAGGGTAGTCTCCGCCACGCCCATGACGTCATTCTCCGGTTCTTTCGATACCCGCACGATGGCGGTCGAGGCCGACGTGGACAACCGTGATGGGCGACTGGCGCCTGGAATGTACGCCGAGGTCTCCTGGACTCTGAGGCGCGACAAGAAAAGCCTATTCGTACCTCGCTCGGCCGTGACCCAGACGACGGAGCGGGTTTTCGTCATTCGCGTTCGAAACGGCGAAGCCGAGTGGATCGACGTTCGCCGAAGAGTCTTTCAGGGAGACCGCGTCGAGGTCTTCGGCAACCTCACCGCTGGCGATCGCATCGTGCTACACGCCACGGACGAGATCCGTCCTGGTATGGCCGTGACATCCCCTTGACTTCGAGGCGCACGGTGGGGTCAACTGTCACGCTCACGCCCAGGTGCTTGTGGGGGTTCCAAAACCGAAGAACGGAGGGAAGCATGGAGCGAACCACGATCCTCATCATTGCGATGTTTCTGATGGCGCCGCCGGCGTTCTCGCGCGATGAATCGGGCAATAATGATGGCGCCCTCGAAATACATCGATGTTCAAATAATCCATTCACGCGATCGGTCGGCTTCTTCAGTGGGCGGCAGCCAGAGATTTTCTTGAAAGCTCCGCACACTCGGAACGGGCCACCACCACAAACCGACGAGCTAACCAGAGTGATGCATGTCACGAAGCGTAAGAGCTTGAGCAACCCGACTGCAGTGCCGGTGATCGACAAATGCGGAAGCGGGTTGCACTGGGATGAGCGCGAAGGCCTCGTGAAACTCACGGTCTTGTGGGACGAGCGAAACTGCACCGTTTTCAGTACGCCGGACGAACCTCCGCATTGTCGGACGCGCGCAGTCTTCGGGTTCTCGCTCGATGAGCTGGGCATCCACGAATTTTCCAGTACGAAGCAGGCGCGTAAAGCTCTCGAAAGCCGTCTCGAGCGAGACTTCGTCGCGGACGTTTATTTCTCTCAGCAGATTCGACCACGGGTTCGGCAAGAAACAGGCCTGTGGACGCCCACGGCCGCGGAAGTTCATCTCGTGGCTCGGATCATCCCCCTTAGGAAGGACAGTACGCGAGTGGACTACCAGCTCATGCGAAAGCCGGTCGTCCAGGCCATTCCCGAGTAAGCGCCGCCGTCTTTGGCGCGATCCCTCATGTCGGCGAACTGAATACCGCTTTGCAGCTTGAGCTTGTGCCCGTAAAAGTAGTAGTTCAGACCAAAGTAGATCTCGTTATATCGATCCCCGCGGTCCGAAACGAGCTGGCGTTCGTACCTGTTGAGCCGTAGCCCGTTGACGTTCTCGCTCGCAACGAAAGTGTAGCGGCCAACAAGCTGTAGGTCGTTGGTGATGTTGTAGAAGGGCATAACCATCGTGCCCCAAAAATCACTTTGATCGGCAAAGCCGGTGGCCGCCGCGAGGTCGGTACGGATTCCCCATTTGCCGGCGTCGAGCTTGAAGTTGACGGACAGGATGTTCTCGAGGTTCCGGGTGAACGAGTTGTCTTCGTCGGGGTCCTGGTAAACATAGTTGGCAGCAAGTACGGCCTCCTTCACACCGAGACGCTTCGCGAAGTCGTAGCCAACCACTACGAGGCCGAATACGCTGCCGTTGAACTCGCCAAACCCCCGGTTCGCCCCGCCCGTGGAGTAAACGCCAACCTGGTAGCTCCAAGGATCGGATTCTCCGGAAACGCTCACCCCGGGAAGGTATTCCTCGGTAAACCACATGTTGTTGGTCAAGTTGCTCCGATCGATGGCCAGGAGCTCTTTCGACGAGGTCGAACCGTCCATGGTGAAGGGCGCGCCGTGTTTGCCGATCGTTGCTTCGAACCGTTCGCTGCGGTTCCATTGAAAGTACAAATCTGTAATCCGGGTAAAAACCGGATCCGCCTCCTGCGGATTCAGCTCGACCTCGCCGTGCAGCGTAAAGTTCTTGAACAGCTTCGCCTTGGCGCCGAGTCGAAGGCGGCGGATATTCCATTCCGTGTGTCTTCCCTGATCCGCATCCACGACCGCGTAGTCGAGCTGGAAGCGTCCGCTGAACTGCAGGCGCTGGATCACGGTGTTGTCGTCGTTCTCGTACCAGTCGGCGAACTTCCAGATCGTGTCGAACGTCGACGGTTGCTGCTCGGCGCTCTTAGCCTGCATCGCTAGGGCGCTAGGGGGCTCGGCGGCCAGAGTGCCAGAGATGCACAACAGCATCACCTCGATAACAACGAGCGCGGGCGTCCGGCCGCGTTGGATCACGGACTTTCCTGGACAAAAGAGTAGAAAAAGTTTCCCTGGGTCATCGGATCCTCCATGCAATGCGGGAGCCAATTCAGGGCTGAAGGGCGACAAGTAGAATTTCACAGGATCGGTTTTTCAGGAATGCTATTTTGTGACTCCCAGGTCACGTTCTTTCGCTTCGACTCGTGAGCTCTTGAACACCGTGACATCGATCACGACCTTGCCAAATCCGCTGGGTGGAAAGAAAGGATAGACGACGAAGATGAGAAGGAGCAGGAAGACGAGCACGAAGGACAGACTCTTGTCCGACTTGTAGAAAAGCGCATCAGCGATCCACTGCCGGACGGACAAACGGCCATCTCCTTTTGAGCGAGCCGCCATGTTACACCACGCCTCCGTTGACGCGCCCGGGCACGCTGTCTAAAATAGGTGCTGGTTCGGAAGGTTCTTCTTTTTTCTCGCGCATCGAATTCCCAGTGCGAAAGTGGCGGAATTGGCAGACGCGCTGGACTTAGGATCCAGTGGGGCAACCTGTGGGGGTTCGAGTCCCCCCTTTCGCACCAGGATCTTTCAAGGAGTTGGTCTAGTTTGAAAGTTGATTATGTTGAAGAGGGCTCTTCCCTCCGACACATGGATATCGAGCTTGCCGCGGATGAGCTGAACGACGAGTTCGAAAAAGGTGTTCGAAGCCTCAGCCGTTCGGTGAAATTGCGGGGCTTCCGAAAAGGCAAGATCCCCAAGGACGTCATCCGTCAACGCTTCCGCTCAGACGTTCTCGAGCAAGCCGTTCAGGACCTCGTGCCCAAAGCCGTCAACGAGGCGTTGAAAGAACGCGAGCTCTACCCCATCGACGATCCGCGTGTCAGCAATCTCGAATCGAAGCTCGGCGAGCCGCTTCGCTTTCGCGCCACCTTCGAGGTCATACCCAGCATCGAAGTCCGGGACTACAAGGACATCGAAGCCACCGAGCAAAAGACCATCGTGACGGACGAGCAGATCGAAGCCGGCATCGAGCATCTTCGCGAACAGAACGCCCGCTTCGACCCCATCGAGGGCCGCGGCGCGCAGGACCATGACATCGTCCTCGGCGACCTTGTCGAAACGCCTTCGGGCGGTGGCGCCGAAAAGCGCCACCAGGACGTATCCATCGAGGTCGGCAGCGAGGCTTATCACAAGTCTCTCCACGAGATGCTTCAAGGCGCCGAGCCCGGCGCCGAAATTACCTTCACCGCCACCTTCGACGCCGACGGAGGCGACGCGGAGCGGGCCGGCAAGAGCTTCGACGTCACTTTCCACGTCAAGGAGCTCAAAGAGAAGGTCCTTCCCGACGCCGATGACGAGCTCGCCAAGGACATGGGGAGCTTCGATACGCTGGACGAAGTCAAAGCCGAGTTTCGCAGCCAGGCGGAGAAGCGAGCCGAGCGCGAGGACGAGCAGCACCTTCGGACGCAGCTGATCCAGAAGCTCATCGACAAAAACGCGTTCGACCCGCCGGAAACGCTCACCGAGCGCGAGATCGACAGCCGGCTCGAAGCCGCCGCCCGGGACCTCTATCAAAAAGGCGTCGATCCCACCAAGGCTGGGATAGACTGGAACGCCGTGCGCGCAGAGCAACGAGCCGCCTCCGAGGCCGCTGTTAGAGCGACTCTGCTCCTCGACAGGCTCGCGCACCAGGAATCCATCGAGGTCACGGAGGAGGAAGTGTCCGCAGAGCTCCAAAAAGCCTCGGAGGTCCTCGAAAAGAGCCCGGAAGCCCTGCGGGCTCAAATGATGAAAGATGGTTCTCTAGAGCAACTTATAGGCAGACTTCGCCGCGAGAAGGCGGTTGACTTCATCAAGCAACATGCTAAACTTAAATAGGGGTTGAACTTACCATGCAGGTCCCAATGGTGGTCGAACAGACCAACCGGGGTGAGCGGTTTTTCGATATCTACTCGCGCTTACTCAAAGATAACATTATCTTTATCGGAACGCCGATCGACGACTATGTTGCTAATCTAGTCGTGGCGCAACTCTTGTTTCTCGAGGCGGAGGATCCCGAGAAGGAGATTTCCATTTACATCAACAGCCCCGGTGGCTCGGTCACGGCAGGGCTCGCTATCTATGATACTTTTCAGTTCATCCGACCTGACGTGACGACCTATTGCATGGGCCAAGCCGCGAGCATGGCAGCCGTCCTTCTGGCTGCTGGCACGCCGGGAAAGCGTTTTGCACTTCCTAATTCCAAGGTCGTCATCCACCAACCGTCCGGGGGCGTTCAGGGGCAAGCCACCGACATCAACATTCAGGCCAAAGAGATCCTTCGGACGCGGGCGCGTCTGAACGAGATCCTTGCACATCACTGTGGTCAAGACATTTCCAAGATCGAACAGGACCTCGAACGGGACTTCATCATGACGGCCGATGCCGCCCGTGAGTATGGGATCATCGACCAGGTCATCGACAAGCGCACCTGAGAGTACCTGAGGATCAAACCGTGTCCAAGAAGAATGGCGATCCAGAAGTACTTCGCTGCTCCTTTTGCAACAAGGACCAGAGCGACGTTCGCAAGCTGATCGCGGGCCCGACGGTCTTCATCTGCGACGAGTGTGTCGAAGTCTGTAATGACATCATCGCGGACGATCACCGTTTCGACAACAAGTCGCAACGTTCGACGCTGCCAACGCCGGTCGAGATCAAACAATTCCTCGACGAATATGTCGTGGGTCAAGAAGAGGCAAAAAAGCGCCTAGCTGTCGCCGTCTATAACCACTACAAACGCGTCAACATCATGAAGTCCAAAGGGCGGCAGGACGTCGAGCTCACCAAGAGCAACATTCTGCTCATCGGGGCCACGGGCACGGGAAAGACCTTGCTCGCGCAGACCCTCGCGAAGCTGCTTTCGGTGCCGTTCACTATCGTAGACGCCACCACGCTGACAGAAGCGGGCTATGTGGGCGAGGATGTCGAGAACATCATCCTCAAACTCCTCCAGGCCGCCCAGGGAGATATCGAGAAAGCGCAGGAAGGCATCATCTATATCGACGAAATCGACAAGATCTGCCGCAAGGACGAGAACCCTTCGATCACGCGCGACGTCTCGGGCGAAGGCGTTCAGCAGGCACTCTTGAAGATCCTCGAAGGTACGGTAGCGAACGTACCACCCCAAGGTGGCCGCAAACATCCGCATCAGGAGTTTTATCAGATTGACACGACGAACATCCTGTTCATCGCTGGCGGGGCTTTCGTGGGGCTCGACAAGATCATCGAGCGTCGCATCGGAAAGAAGAGCCTGGGCTTTCGCGCGGATTTGACAGTAAAAGAGCCCGAACAAGGTGCGCTCTTCGGAAAAGTCCAACCTACCGACCTCATCAAATATGGCCTCATTCCTGAATTCGTCGGGAGGCTTCCCGTCATGGGAACGCTCCACGAGCTCGGCAGGGACGCGCTCATCCGCATCATGAGCGAGCCTAGAAATGCCATCGTCAAGCAGTATCAGAGGCTGTTCGAGTACGAGAACGTCAAGCTCCGCTTCACGGATGACGCGCTCAGCGCTATCGCCGACCTGGCGGTGGAGCGCAATATTGGCGCCCGCGGCTTGCGGATGATCATCGAAGACCTGATGCTCGACCTGATGTATAATCTGCCGTCTCAGAAAAAGGTCAAAGAAGTCGTTGTCACAAAGGAAATGGTGGAAGACAACGAGAAATCGATGACGCTAATCGAGAAGGCAGGCTAGACTCGGGTCCGGCCAAAACCGACAGTTTTTTTATAATTTTTCGAACACGCTATTCATTTACGGTTCGCCGCACCTTTCGCGGCGAACCGAATTCCCCAAATTGAATCCAGACCAAGCGGGCACCGACCGAACGCCAAACTGAACAGGCGCTAACCAGGGGCGAGTCACGACGGATATGTTCGGCCAAAAGAGCAAAGATCGCGCGGAAGTTCACGAGACGCTTCCCATGGTTCCTTTGCGGGACGTCGTCATCTTTCCATACATGATGATGCCCTTCGTCATCGGCCGATCGTCTTCGGTGAAGGCGCTCGAATACGCGCTCGCGCACGACCGCCGGGTCTTCCTCGCAGCCCAGCACGACGCGACCACCGACAACCCCGGTGCCCCCGACATTTACACGGTCGGGACGGTGTCGAACATTCTGCAATCGTTGAAGCTCCCCGACGGTAATATCAAAGTCCTCGTGGAGGGTATTGATCGCGGCCAGACGATCGAATGCCGTGACGAGGATGGCTTCTACAAGGTCGTCGTCAAGACCGTGCCCAAGTCGCACGATCTTCCATCGGGCTCGGATGAGCTTATGAGCAAGGTCGTGTCACTGTTCGAGCAATATGTCAAACTCGCGAGCAACCTTCAAAACGAGGTCAGAAACGCCGCCGTCCAGGTGGGTGAGCCTGCAAAGCTATCCGACACCATCGCGTCACACTTGGTGATGACGGTGGAGGAAAAGCAGAATCTGCTCGAGCTCTGGAACCCCTTCGAAAGACTGACGCGCATCGCTAGCATCCTCGAGCTCGAAGTGGACAAGCTCCAAGTCGACCGGCGGGTCCAGGGCCGCGTACGCAAGCAAATGGAGCATGCCCAGAAGGAGTACTACCTCAACGAAAAGATGAAGGCGATTCAAAAAGAGCTCGGCAAGAGAGACGACAAAGGGGACGAGACCGACGAGCTTCGCACGCGTATCGCCGAGGCGCGGATGACGTCCGAGGCCGAGGATAAAGCGATCATCGAGCTCAAGCGCCTCGAAGCCATGCCGCCGATGTCGGCGGAAGCGACTGTTTCCCGGAACTATCTCGATTGGCTCGTGGCGGTTCCGTGGAAGAAGAGAACGCGGGAAAGCCGCGACGTCACCCGAGCCGAACGTATTCTCGACGAGGACCATTACGGCCTCGCTAAAGTCAAAGACCGCATTCTCGAGTTTCTCGCCGTCCGCACGCTGGTCAAGAAGCAAAGAGGCCCGATTCTTTGCCTCGTCGGGCCGCCCGGCGTTGGAAAAACGTCGCTCGCGAAATCCGTCGCCCGGGCCACGAATCGTAAATTCGTGCGCTTGTCGCTCGGCGGGGTGCGCGACGAAGCTGAGATCCGCGGCCACCGGCGCACTTATATCGGCGCCTTTCCCGGTCAAATCATCCAGATGATGAAAAAAGCCGGCACCGTGAATCCGCTCATTCTGTTCGACGAAGTCGACAAGATGAGCATGGATTTTCGGGGCGACCCGGCCTCGGCCCTGCTCGAAGTGCTCGATCCGGAGCAAAACCACTCGTTCCAAGATCACTATCTCGATGTCGAGTACGACCTGTCGAACGTGATGTTCATCGCCACCGCGAACGCTCTAGCGAACATGCCTCAAGCTTTGATGGACCGGCTCGAGGTCATCCGGCTTCCCGGCTATACCGAGCAAGAGAAGCTCGAGATCGCCAAACGCTTTCTCGTGAAAAAGCAGAAAGAGGCGAACGGCCTCAAGAACAAGAAAGTCTCGATGAACGACGGCGCGATCATCGAGATCATCCAGCGCTACACGCGAGAAGCGGGTGTCCGCAGTCTCGAGCGAGAAATCGCTTCGGTTTTCCGAAAAGTCGCTCGGCGGATCGTGCGAGAAGGGACGGATCTCGAGATCGCGATCGACGAGAAATTTGTGGCCGAACAGCTCGGCGTCCCGAAATTCCGCCCCCGGAGCAAGGAAGGCAAGGCTGAAATCGGTGTCGCCACCGGTCTTGCTTGGACTGAGGTCGGTGGCGAAATTCTCACCATCGAAGCGACGCTCATGCCAGGCAAGGGCGATCTCACGCTCACGGGAAAGCTGGGCGAGGTCATGCAGGAATCCGCGCGCACGGCCTTGTCGGTCATTCGCTCGCGCGCCGAGCGTTATCGGCTTCCGAAAGACTTTCACAAGAAGAGCGACATTCATTTGCATGTACCGGAAGGCGCCATCCCCAAAGACGGCCCGTCTGCCGGCATCTCGATCGCCACGGCGCTCCTCTCCGCTCTCTCGCAGATACCGGTTCACTCCGATGTGGCGATGACCGGAGAGATCACGCTTCGTGGCAAAGTACTGCCGATTGGTGGGGTCAAAGAAAAACTGCTAGCCGCGCATCGCGTGGGCATTACGCGCATCATTCTTCCACTCGACAATGAAGCGGATCTGAGCGAGATCCCGGCGACTATCCGTGAAGCGCTCTCGATCAAGCTCGTGGACAACATCGAGGAGGTTTTCGATACCGCGCTGACCTCGCCGCCACGAGAAGCGTTCGACGAAAGCGCGGAGATCGAGCCAGATCTGCCATCCGAGCCGCTCGAGCCACCTGTAGACGATGGGACGGTGGCGGGTGAATCGGTCGCGCACTAGAACCCTCACGGCTCGCACGGGCCGTGTTTTTTTGAACAACCTGATTCTTTTAGTTTGGGACTGCCTGGATTTCTCACTTCTCCATGAACGATACGGTTAATGGTCATGACGAAGACGCCCTCCGTCGAATTCGTCCGGAGCGCAGCGTCCGCGGGCGATTTCCCGAAGCACGACCGTCCGGAGGTCGCCGCCGTGGGCCGCTCGAACGTGGGCAAATCCAGGCTCTTGAACCAGCTCACCGGTGTCAAGCGCATGGCCTTCGTCTCGAAAACCCCGGGCCGAACGCAGCTGATCAATTTTTTTCGCTTTCGGGTAGGGGAGGACATGATGCTCGTCGACCTTCCCGGATACGGTTTCGCCAAAGCGCCCCGCTCGACACGGGAGAAGTGGGAAGCGCTCGTCACGAGCTATCTTTTCGAGAGAGAAGCGCTCTGCCTCGTCTTGCTTCTCATCGACGTCCGGCGCGATCCGCAGGAGAGCGACCTCCAGGTGAAAGCGCTTCTCGACGAAGGCCGCATACCCTATACGGTCATCGCGACCAAAGCGGACAAGCTGTCCAAGAGCCAGCTGAAGCGGCAGAGAACGATTTTGGAAAAAATTTATGCGACCGAGGAGGGAGTACCCTTCATCACTTTTTCCGCGGTCACGAATGAAGGAAGGAAAGAGCTATGGACGGTGATCGAGAGACACGTTCGCGAAGCGAGACGAGCACTGAAGAGTTAACGGAAAAGCCGTCTAAGAGCGAGAAGCAAAAACCCTTGAACATCGCCGAGCTCAAGGAGATGAATATCTCCAGCCTCGGTGCGGTTGCAAAGGAGCTCGGGGTCGTGGGCGCCACGGCGATGCGCAAACAGGATCTCATTTTCAAGATTCTGCAGGCGCAGACGGAGAAAAGCGGACTCATATTCTCCGAAGGTGTTCTCGAATGTTTGCCCGACGGTTTCGGTTTTCTGCGCGCCCCCGAATATAACTATTTGCCGGGGCCGGATGACATCTACGTCTCTCCGTCTCAGATTCGAAAGTTCGACCTGAGGACGGGTGACACCATCTCCGGGCAGATACGACCGCCGAAAGAAGGCGAGCGCTACTTTGCCCTCATCAAAGTAGAGGCGGTCAATTTCGAGACGCCCGAGGCGGCGCGCGACCGCATCATCTTCGATAATTTGACGCCGCTCTATCCGCAAGCTCGCGTCAGCCTCGAGACCGGTAAGGACAATCTATGCGCGCGGGTCATGGATCTAATGACACCGATCGGCAAAGGTCAGCGCGGATTGATCGTCGCCGCTCCGCGAACCGGTAAAACGATGCTCTTGCAGAACATCGCGAACAGCATCACCGCCAATCATCCAGAAATCGTGCTCATCGTCCTCCTCATCGACGAGCGGCCCGAAGAAGTCACGGATATGGAGCGCTCGGTGGCCGGCGAGGTCATCAGCTCGACGTTCGACGAGGCCGCGTCGCGGCACGTTCAAGTCGCCGAGATGGTCATCGAGAAAGCCAAACGTCTCGTCGAGCACAAGCGCGACGTCGTGATCCTTCTCGACTCCATAACAAGGCTCGCGCGCGCCTACAACACCGTCGTGCCGCCGTCCGGGAAAGTGCTTTCCGGTGGTGTCGACTCGAACGCGCTCCAAAAACCAAAGCGCTTCTTCGGTGCGGCGCGCAACATCGAGGAGGGCGGCTCGCTCACCATCATGGCCACCGCGCTCATCGAGACCGGAAGCCGGATGGACGACGTCATCTTCGAGGAGTTCAAGGGCACGGGCAACATGGAGATCCATCTCGACCGGAAGCTCGTCGACAAGCGCGTCTTCCCCTCGATCGACATCAACAAGAGCGGCACCCGCAAAGAAGAGCTTCTGCTTTCTGAAGACGAGCTCGCCCGCGTCTGGATTTTGCGAAAGGTGCTTTCTCCGCTCTCCCAGGCGGAGGCGATGGAGCTCCTGCTCGACCGCATGGGAAAGACCAACAGCAATGCGGAATTCCTGAACTCGATGCAGGGCTAGCGGGCTGTATTCGATGTCCGCTAGCCGGCTACCGGCCACCTGCTATCTGCTATCTGCTCCCCGGCTCCGACCCTGAAGGCTGGCGCGGTGCTCGGCGCAGCGAGCAGGGAGTGGGTAGCAGGTATCAAACTTGAGCTATACTATCCGGATCGCGAAGTATAGCTACGGGAGAAAACCATGAAAGCCGAGATTCATCCCAAATACGTAGAAGTGAACGTTCACTGCGCGTGCGGGGAGACGTACACGACGCGTTCCACCAAGGGCTCTGAGATCCGCCTGGAAATCTGCTCGAAATGCCACCCGTTTTTCACCGGGAAGCAGAAACTCGTGGACTCTGCCGGTCGCGTGGAGCGGTTCAAGCAGAAATACGGCGAAGTTCGACGCAAAAAGAAGGCTACGGTCTCGAACTAGCGCCCGGCAGACCATGTCGAACCTGGAACAGAAGCTCGAAGCCGTTGAAAAGCGCTTCATAGAAGTCACTGCCGAGCTGGGAAAGCCGGAGGTCGTGTCCGACCATGCGCAGATCCAGAGCCTGGCGAAGCTGCGCGCCGAGCTCGAGCCCGTGGTGAATCAGTACCGAGACCTGAAGAGCACCAAAAGCCAGCTCCAGGAAACCCGGGAAATGCTCGCCGAGGCGGACGAGGATGAGCTCAAGGCCCTCGCCCAGGAGGAGGTAAGCCGCCTCGAACAGGAGCACGCGCGCCTGATGGAAGAGCTGCGTATCAACCTGCTCCCGAAAGACCCAAACGACGAGCGCAACGTGCTCCTCGAGATTCGCGCCGGTACCGGCGGCGAGGAGGCCGCGCTCTTTGCCCAGGAAATGTTCCGCATGTACTCCCAATATGCGGAGCAGCAGCACTGGAAAGTCCAAGTCATGAGCGTCAACGAGACAGGCATCGGCGGCATCAAAGAAGTCGTTGCCTTGATCGAAGGCAAAGGCGCTTATAGCCGTTTGAAATATGAGAGCGGAGTCCACCGCGTCCAGCGCGTTCCAGCAACCGAAGCGTCGGGGCGGATCCACACCTCCGCCGTCACGGTCGCCGTGCTTCCAGAGGCCGAGGACATCGAGGTCGACATCAACCCAAATGACGTTCGTACCGATACCTACTGCTCGTCAGGACCGGGTGGTCAAAGTGTCAATACTACCTACTCGGCCGTGCGGCTCACGCACAAGCCCACGGGTCTCGTCGTCACATGCCAGGACGAGAAGTCACAGATCAAGAACAAAGCCAAGGCCATGCGCGTGCTGCGCTCGCGCCTCTATGACTTGGCGCGCAAGGAACAACAGGACCAGATCGCGAGTGAGCGCAAAGGCCAAATCGGCTCCGGCGATCGAAGCGAGAAGATCCGGACTTACAATTTTCGCGAGGCGCGCGTGACGGACCACCGCATTCATTTCACCCTCCACCAGCTCACGAGTATCCTCAACGGTAATCTCGACACCATGATCGACGCGCTCGTCACCCATTACCAAACGGAAAAGCTCAGAGAGGCCGAGGCCACCGTCTAGTCGTGACGACCGGCGACAACCGCGGGAGTATGAGCGCGGCGCGCTTTCTCGAGCGAGGCGCGGATGAGCTCGGCCGCGCCGGAATCGCCGAGGCCAGGGTCGAGGCCGAGCTGCTTCTAAGGCATGCACTCGGCTGCACTCGTGAGTCCCTTCTGGCGCGACTTCAAGAGCCCGTTCCCGCCGAGGCTACCGGACACTTCTTTCAGCTCGTCGAGCGAAGACGCGGCCGGGTTCCGGTCCAATACATCATCGGAACTCAGGAGTTCTACGGGCTCAGCTTCCGTGTGACGCCGGCCGTCCTTATCCCGCGCCCCGAGACCGAAGGCGTCGTGGAGCAAACGGCGCTCGCGTTCGAGAACGCGCGAGCGCCCCGGATCGCGGATATCGGCTGCGGCAGTGGGTGCATCGCCGTCGCTCTCGCCCACACACTCAGAGATGCCGAGCTCGTCGCGATCGACCGATCGAAAGCGGCGCTCGCGATCGCCCGGGAGAACGCGCTCCGGCACGGCGTGGTAGCACGTGTCGAGCTCCTAGAGAGCGATTTGCTCGAGGCCGTCGCCGATTCCGATCTCGACGCGGTGGTGAGCAACCCTCCCTATATTCCGGACGAAGAGCTCGCGGGCCTCGAGCCCGAAGTCACGGAGCACGAGCCGCGCGATGCGCTGTCCGGAGGCGCCGATGGTCTCGATGTGATCCGAAGGCTCGTGCCTCAGGCCCACCGAGCGCTGAGACCGGGCGGCATGCTCGTCCTGGAGATCGGCCACGGGCAGTCACAGGCGGTCGAAACGCTCCTGCGTGAAGCCGCGCTTCTACATGAGCGCACCGTGCCCGACCTCGCCGGCATACCAAGAATCGTCATCGCGCGGAAGCTCTAGAACTAGTGCTTAGCCGGGTGATTCTCAAGAATGGCCACAGAGACACAGAGACACAGAGATTCGAAAACACTTACGGTTTCCGCTTCCGCTGGCCCTCTGTGCCTCTGTGGCCAACCCCTTTGGTTGCGGCCGGTAAGAGGCTAGCCGCGTGCTGACAAAATCATTTGCATGTCTCGCCGAGGCCCGAAGGGCGTAGGCCAAAGCAGGAAATGGACAAGCTCCGCATCGTTGGACGGAAGAGGCTCACGGGGAGCGTGACCATTGGTGGCGCGAAGAACGCGGCGCTTCCGGCGATGGCGGCATCGCTTCTCACGAACGAGCCCATAACGCTCACGAACGTTCCGGATGTATGGGATGTGGGCACAATGAGGCGCCTGCTTCTTCGTCTCGGGACCCATGTCGTCCAGCCGTCGCTCGATGAGATCACCCTCACCACTGCAAGGCTTGCCTCGGACGAAGCTCCGTACGAGCTCGTCAAGACGATGCGCGCTTCGGTGCTCGTTCTCGGCCCGCTCCTCGCGCGCAACGGGCGCGCCCGCGTATCGCTTCCCGGCGGCTGCGCGATTGGAGCGCGGCCCATCAACGAACATATACGCGGGCTCGAAATGCTGGGAGCGAAAGTTTCGCTCGAGCACGGCTTCATTGACGCAAAGACGGAGGGCCTTTCCGGAGCGACGATCCGCTTCGGCACTGTGAGTGTCGGCGGCACAGAGAACTTGATGATGGCAGCGTGTTTGGCACGAGGCGAGACCGTTCTCGAAAACTGCGCGCGGGAGCCCGAGATCGAGGACCTCGCCGAGCTTCTCGCGCGGATGGGTGCTTCGATCGAGGGGGCGGGAACCGAGCGCATACGCGTTCACGGCGTCGATCGTCTCCACGGAGCGCGCCATCGCATCGTGCCCGACCGCATCGAAGCGGGGACTTATCTCATCGCAGGAGCTTTGATGGGCGACGACGTTCGGATCACCGAATGCCGTCCGAGTCATTTGGGGGCGCTGACGGATATCCTGGACCGAATCGGGGTCTCGCTAGTGATTGGCGAGGATTCTTTGAGCGTCCGGGCTGCCGACGATGATCTCGTCAGTATCGAGGTCGAGACGGCGCCCTACCCGCTCTTCCCTACCGATATGCAAGCCCAATTGATGGCGCTTCTTACCCAGGCGCGCGGGACGTCGCGTTTGTCGGAGACCATCTTCGAGAACCGCTTCATGCATGCTTCCGAGCTCGCACGGCTGGGCGCCCGCATCGAGCTCCGTGGCAACCGAGCCATCGTGCACGGGCCCACACCGCTCGCGGGCACCAACGTGATGGCGACCGATCTCCGCGCGAGCGCATCCCTCGTGCTCGCAGGGCTCGTCGCCGAAGGAGAGACCCTCATCGATCGTGTGTATCACCTCGATCGGGGCTACGAGCACATCGAAGAGAAAATGGCCGGCCTCGGCGCCGAAGTCGAAAGATTCGCCTGAGAGAGCGGGCTCATTTCCGTGATGTGACCATCAAGATAGACGATCCGACGAACTTGTAAAAAAGACCGTTAGTCTGCATCAGGATATCGAGCGCTTCCCGAAAGCTCACGTCATCGAGCTCCACCGACACCTGTTTGTCGCGAAAGGATTCGTCGAAAAGGATGCTCATGCCCGCGAGCTTCGCGAGCGCCTCGAGCACGGTACGCAAACTCGTCCCTTCGGGAAAGTGCAGCCTAATGCTTCTCGATGAATCCGGATCGAGCACACGGTAGGCTCCAAAGATAGTAGATCTATCCGTCGAGAGACTTTCCTTTGGCGACGCATCTTGGCGACGGCCTAACTCGGCGAGCTCGTCCTGCGCATACCGATTCGTCGGGTCGTAGCCGAGAGCGCGCTCGAGCTCCGATGCCGCCCAAGCAAGCATGTCGGGCTCGTCCATTTCGAGATATTTGCGGGCTTGGCTCAAATGTGCCCGCGACGCCTCGAGTCGAGCCCTGTCAAAGGCCATGCGGTACTCGATGTTGTCCGGGTGCTCGTCTCGAGCCTGCTGGTAGTAGAGAACGGCCTCGTCCCAAGCACCGACTCTCGCCGCTCGCTGCGCCTGTTCGACCGCTTTCGAAGCATGGCAGGCCGCAAGCGCGACCGACAAGCAGAAAAACGCTGCACGCGCCATAGTCCATCTTAACCGAGGGGGTGTGATGAAGCTCGACCGGAACTTTGCAAATAGTGCGCACGCGCCCGAATCGCCGTAGGATTTTGCCCATAGGCGGCTATCGGCTTGGCCAGCAAGCTGTTTTGTTCCTTGCGGTTAGAGCGCCTACACGCGTGGCACCGCTCTTGCTTCACTCAACGAGCAATGCTCTGCCGTTCCTGCCAAACGAGTCAGCCATTGTCGTTGCGTTGCAAGGATTGTGGCGTCGAGATGATGCGCGGCAACTACCGGGAGGCGACGGACGGCCTGGAACCAGCCCCGACACCATCCCTGGGCATGGGCGTGATACCAGCGATCCAGCCGTTGCCACTTCCGGCGAGCGGGACGGCGCTCGATAACCCATACGCGTCGCCTGAGGCGGTCTCCGCGCCACGTCAAACAACCACCGCCGGAGGGGTCATCGCCACTCGCAGCGCGCGACTAGCGGCCGTCATGATCGACTATGTCTGCGTCCTTCTCGTCACCGTCCCGGTGCTGAGCTCCGCCATCTTGGTGGCGGCTTCCGAGCAGAAAGCCTTCAGTGAGCTCGCGGTCACGGCAACACTGGCCGGCCTCTTCGTTTTGGGGATCGTCCAAGCCTCCTATCTCGTCCGCCAAGGACAGACGATTGGCAAGAAGCTGCTGAAGATTCGTATCGTCGATCATGTCGACGGCGAGATACCTCACTGGTCGCGCGTACTCGGAATGCGATATTTGCTGAACACGGTGCTGCGCCAAATACCGCTCTACGCTTTCGTGGATGTTCTGTTCATCTTCGGCGGGGAGCAGCGCTGCGTTCACGACTACCTCGCCGGCACCAAAGTCATCGAAATCTGAGGGTCCGGCTCCGCCCGCTACCGTTCCCGAATTCCCGCGCCTCGTAACGACGTGAGACAATAGACGCCACAGGCTTCCCTTTCCGCCGCCTATGCAGCCTCGCGACGATCGATCTTTCGAACCGCTGAGCAATCGCACTTATCTCGAGACCCCAGAGAACGTGCGGCTCGCTTTTCGCCTCGCCGGACCCGGCACGCGGCTCGCCGCCTATTTGGTGGACTTCGCATTGCGGGTCGTCATCTTCTACGCGATGGCCATCGCCGCCTCGACGCTCCTGGTTCCGGTGACCGGCACCGGTCTTTCGACGGGCCTCTTCTACGTTCTCGCCTTCGTGCTCGAATGGGGCTATGGGTGTTTCTTCGAGACGTGGTGGAACGGGCAGACGCCCGGAAAGCGTCTCTTCGGACTGCGCGTCATCAAGACGGAGGGCTATTCTATCGGCTTCTACGACGCCATGCTTCGGAACCTTCTCCGAGCGGCCGATTTCTTTCCGCTCCTCTACGCAGCGGGCTTCATCGCGGCGGCGTCGACGTCCCGCATGCAGCGCATCGGCGATATGGTCGCCGGCACGATGGTCATTCGTGAGCGCCGCCCGGAGCTCAAAGGCGAGCTCGCGGGGCTTGCCAATTACGAGCCTTTTTCGATGAACGAGTTCGAGCACAATTACCGCCCAGCCGAAAAAACACTCGAGGCGATCGAGGCGCTATTTCGTCGCAAGCTCGACCTCGCTCCCGCCCGGCTCGACGAGATCGCGATGATTCTCGCCGAGCCGATAGGACGGCGGCTCACATCCTTCGACCAAAGAAAATTTGCGCGGGAACAGCCTGCCGAGTTCTTGTTTCGCGTTCTGAGAAGCTCGAGCGCCGACCGCGAGGCCGACGTCACGGGCTCGAGCGCCGCATGAACAAACAGAGCTTTCTCCGCGATCGTCGACCCGCGTGGGAGCGGTTCGAGTCGCTTCTCACGCGAGCCGAGGCCCCTTCAAAGCCGAAGCTCGCCCCCGACGAGGTCAGTGAATTTTCGGAGCTCTTCCGCGCGCTCTGTTACGACCTCGCGCAAGTGCGGTCCCGTGACTGGGGCTCGGCCATCGAGCGCTACCTGAACGACCTCGTCGTTCGCGGCCACGGCGCGTTTTACGGTGGCAAGCCCATGAAACGCGGCAGCGTGACGGTGTTCTTTACCCACGTCTTCCCGCGGCTCCTGCGACAGAATCAAGCTTTCTTCTGGGTGGCGGCGGCGTTGTTCTTCGTGCCCATGGCGGCGAGCTGGGCCATTATCGCTTCCGACCCGAGTCTCGCGCATCGCGTGCTCCCCGGCTCGGTGCTCTACACGATGGAGAGGATGTACGAGGGCAACGCGACCGAATCCGCTGCCGATGCCGATGCCGATAGCGATAGTGATAGCGGTAGCGGTTTCGGACGCCAAGATGCGGCCATGGCGGGCTTCTACATAAAGCACAACACATCGATCGCCTTCCAGTGTTTTGCGCTCGGTTTCTTCCTCGGTATCGGAACGATATACGTTCTTCTCTCGAACGGGATTCAGATCGGCACGGTAGCTGGCTATGTCATCGCCCAAGGGCACGGCGAGCGTTTCCTGGGCTTCGTCGTATCCCACAGCTCGTTCGAGCTCACCGCGATCGTCGTCTCGGGCGCGGCCGGTCTCGTTCTCGGTCACGCGATCCTCGCGCCCGGCAATCTGTCGCGCATGGATTCTTTGCGCGAGCGCGGCCGGGTGGCCGTTCAACTCGCTCTCGGTGCTGCCGGCATGCTCTTCGTCGCCGCGATGATCGAGGGTTTTTGGTCCGCGCAGCCGTTGCCGCTGATGGTCAAATATGTTGTGGCTTCCATTTTCTGGCTGGCGGTGATCGCCTATCTAGGCTTCGCCGGCCGGGGGGACGACCCACGATGAAGCTCGAGGAGGCGACCCTCGCACTCGAGCCGCGATCGGTCGGCGCTTGCATCGACATCGCCATCCTGTTTTACCAGCGCCACTTCGATAAAATGCTCCCGCTCTCGCTTATCTTCGGCGTGGTTCCCGTAACCGTCGGAATGCTCGGCGCGGCCAATGGCAACGGTTGGCTTCTGTCGGGGCTGCTCTTTTTCTTCGTGTCCCCGTTTCTTGGCGCCACCGTCGTGGCGGGAGCGGGCCATCACGTCTTCGGCGAGGAATTCACCATAAGGCGCGCCCTGATGCACACTTACCGGCGGCTCCCGGTGCTTCTTCTCTGGCTCCCCGCGGCCCGTCTCGTTTATGCTCTCATCGGGATCATGTGCTGGGGCTTTCTCTCCGTTCCGTTGGCAACACGCTACGGTTTCTTGTCCGAAGTACTGATCCTCGAACAGCTCCGTGGTGGCCGGACGCTGAAACGCCTCGAGGAAATTCTTCGCAACTCTTATTTGGAGGCTTGCGGTCGCTATACGACGATCCTCGCCTTCACGTTTTGCGTGGGCCTTACGCTTTTTCTGCTGTTTGATCTAGGCGCGCAGTTCCTCTTCGCCACACCGATATTTATGGCCAAAGTTTCGTGGGCCGTTGCCGCCGAAGATATCGCGAACTTGCTCGCCTACGATCCTCTGCTCGTGGGTGCTCTCTCCGCAACGTGGTGGCTCGTCTACCCGCTCGCGCGACTGGCTTGGTTTTTTTGCTATCTCGATGCACGCGTTCGTAAGGAAGGTTGGGATGTAGAGATCGAGCTTCGCGTCGAGGCCAGGAGACTCTTGAATGCGTCTTGAGCGATTTGCCGTGCTAGGGCTCTTCCTCTGGACGGGGGCTGCCGCCGCCTTCGCGCAAGACGAGCAGGCAGAAAGCATCGTGTATCGGGACGCGATGGTCGTTCGGGAGACGCTCGAGACGATCATGGCGCGACCGGAATTTCGCCGGCTCACGGAAAAGCCTGAGCCTGCGGCCTCCGGCGAGAACGCCTCTTGGCTCGAGCGCTTCTTCGAGTGGCTCGAGGAGGTGCTGGCGTCCGAGCCCAAAGCGGAAGCTCCAAACATTACGGGTTTTGCCGGCGTGAACTATCTCGTCTATGCACTCGCGTTCGCGGGGCTCATCGTCGTGCTCGCGTTTATCTTGAAAACCGTGCTCTCGACGCACAAACAGAACAGCTTGCCGCCGGGGGAGGCACTGTCGCTCATCGTGCAAGCGGGCAAAACACCCGGAGAGACGCCTCCAGAGCAATATTGGGCGCGCGCCGAAAAACTCCAAGCTCAAAAAGACTACAGAGGTGCTATCCGCGAGCTTCTGTTTGGCGCCATGAGTGCTACCGAAAGACGGGGTCTCATCCGGCACCGCCGCGGCTTGACCAACCGTGACTACATTTTGGCGGCACAGGGCGCGATGCGGGAGTCGCTCCGCACGATCGTCGCGGCGTTCGAGCTCGTCTATTTCGGCCGACGCGACGCGACCGCAGAGAGTTATCTCGATTGTGCCCGCGCCTATGGAAAGAGCTTCGGCGAGTCGGAGGCATCCGAGTGAGACAAAACGACTGGCTTTGGGTAGGCGCGCTCTTGATGCTCGTTGCGGTAGGCTACGGCTGGATCCCCGCACCCGAGGCGCGCGCCCCGATCGACTCGTTCAGCGAGGGTCCTGCGGGGAAAAAAGCGTTCTTTCTTTTGGCCCAAGAGCTCCTGGAACGAGTCGAGCGGAGCTCCGGCTCGCTCATCCCGGCGGACGAAGCGGCAGATGTGCTCGTGATGCTCGGGCCCGCGCGCTATCCCGATCGCGCCCAGTGGCAGACGCTCCACGACTGGGTCGCTGGAGGACGCGCACTGGTCTTCGCCGCCCGGCAGCAGGACCCGGCCGTAGCGCTCGAGCCTTTCGGCATCCGTGTCGTGCCGGCCACCGCGGCCCTTCTCGAAACGACTAGCCCCTCTCTCGAGGACAAGGCGTCGGGCTTCGTTACCGATCTCGGAGCCGATTTCGACCCCGATCTCGAGGTCGATTGGGTCTCCGCTGGCGAAGTAAAGAGCGAGGCATCGGATGTGAGCGTCACGCTCAGCGTCGACGGGTCGCCGCAAGTGATGTGGCGGCCGATCGGTGACGGGGTCGTCATCGTTGTGGCAAGCGATTACATTTTCACCAACCGCTCCCTCGCGACCGAAGGTCACGGCCTACTTGCATTTCGCATCTTGGAATCCGCATCGCCCCAGGGCTCGGTCTATTTCGATGAAGAGATGAACGAGGCCGGAGCTCCTCGCGTCGTGGGTATTCTGTTCGAACCGCCGTTTCGTGTCGTGACGATCCAGCTCCTCGTCATCACGCTGCTCTTCGGCTGGATGGTGGGCCGGCGCTTTGGACCGCTCCTTCGAGCGGCGAGCTCGGCGCGACGAAGCCTCGTCGAGCATGCCGAGGCTCTCGGCAGCCTCCACTTCAAGGTGGGCTCGGGGTCGAAGCTTATCGTTCCCTATCTCGAGTTCTTTCGACAGGATTTTGGTCTACGCTTATCGGGCCGGGAGCGACATCTCGAGCTCGACAAGCGCGCCTTGCCCCCGTTACCGGACGATGCGAAGTCTGCCGCCGCGGTCGACCAAGCGGTACGGGCGGCACGAAGCCCGAGCCTCGAGCGAGGCCGCATCGCACATATCTTGAGATCCTTGGCAGAGGTGAGGCGCAAAGCAACAATGAGGAGGCGTTGATGGAAGAGAGGACCATTCCAGAGCCCATGCCCCTAGATCGGGTAGCGAGCTTGTTCGAGGCGGTGAGAGCCGAAGTGAGCAAAGTCATCGTGGGTCAAGAGGGCTTGATCGAAGGCGTTCTCGTCGGGCTGTTCGCGGAAGGTAACATTTTGCTCGAAGGCCGGCCTGGGCTCGGCAAGACGCTCTTGGTCAATGTGCTCGCCCGGACCGTTTCCTGCCAATTTCGCCGTATCCAGTTCACCCCGGACTTGATGCCGTCGGACCTCACCGGGCACAGCGTCTACGACATGAAGGAGCAAGAGTTCCACTTCAAGCCGGGCCCAGTGTTCACGAACTTGCTCCTCACTGACGAGATCAATCGCTCGCCACCAAAGACGCAATCCGCTCTGCTCGAGGTCATGCAAGAGCGCCAGGTCACCGCGGACGGCAAAACTTATCCGTTGCGGCGCCCCTTTCTCGTGCTGGCCACCCAGAACCCACTCGAGCACGAAGGCACCTATCCGCTGCCAGAAGCGCAGGTCGACCGTTTCATGTTCAAGCTGCTCGTCGATTACCCGACGAACGAGGACGAGAACAAAATCCTGGCGCACTATGCCGCGGGACGCGATCCCAGGGAGTTGAGCGATTTCGATTTGAGCCCGGTGATGCGGGCGGAGGACGTGATGGCCGCCCAACTGGCCGCCTCGCGTGTGATCGTCGAGCCGAAAGTCATCCAGTACATCACCGAGATCGTAACCAAGACGCGCGGTTTCCACTCGGTCGCTGTCGGTGCGAGCCCGCGAGGGAGCGTCAATCTGCTCATTGCATCGCGTGTTCTGGCGGCATGCCGCGGGCGCGATTTTGTGACACCCGACGACATCAAAGAGATCGCACCCTGGGTCTTGCGGCATCGTTTGATTTTGCGCTCCGAAGCCGAGATCGAAGGCGAGACGCCAGACGATGTCGTGGCTCAGATCCTGAGCACCGTGACGGCCCCGAGATCGTGATCCCACGCGCGCCTCTTCTGGCCTATGTCGCGCTCGCGGGCGTGGCTCTCGTGCTCGGCATGTGGTATCCGGCGTTCACGCTGGTCGGGCTCGCCGCCAATGGAGTGCTCGCTCTCGTCGCCGGCCTCGACCTTTACCGAACCGTCCGCCCCGACCGAATCGAGACCGAGCGGGAAGTGTCGGACGTTCTGAGCGTCGGGACGCAAAACCCGGTCGTGCTCAGACTCCTGAGCCGTGCGCCAGTGCCCGTGACGCTCGAGCTCACGGACGAGCCGCCGGAGCCGAGCCGGGTCGAAGGGCTGCCCGTAGAGGTGGAGCTCAAACCGCAGCGTGAAGTCGAGGTGACCTATCACGTCTATCCGCAGCGACGCGGCCCCAACCGATTCACGTTCGTGCACTTTCGCTATCAAAGCCCCCTCGGGCTTTGGACGCGCAACGTGCGGCGGCGGCTCGAAAACGATGTGCGCATCTATCCCGATATCCGAACCGTGCGGCGGTTCGACTTGCTCGCTCGACGCAACCGACTGTCAGAAATGGGACTCAAGCTTTGGAGGCTCCGCGGAAAGGAAGGCGAGTTCGAACGGCTCCGGGAGTATCGGCGCGAGGACGAGATCCGCCACATCGACTGGCGCGCCACCGCCAAATACCAAAAGCTCATCACTCGAGAATTCACGACCGAGAGAAATCAGAATATCGTCATCCTGCTCGACTGCGGGCGCTCCATGCTCAACGAGACCGAAGGTATCTCACATCTCGACCGCGGTCTCAACGCATCGATCATCTTGAGCTATATCGCGCTCGGCCAAGGGGACAACGTGTCGCTCATCGCTTTTTCGAACCGCATCGAGCGCTATGTCGGCCCGGTCCGCGGAAAGGCGGCCATCCACTCCTTGATTCAAAAAACCTACGATCTGGAGCCTCGCCACGAGGCCTCGGATTACGGCCTCGCTTGCGAGGAGCTACTGCGCCGCCAGAAAAAACGCGCTCTCGTTCTGCTCGTCACTTACGCGCTCGACGATCAGCATCTCGCCGCCATCGGCCGCTACTTGCGAACGCTCATCTCGTCACACCTTTTTCTCTGCGTGCTCTTGAAAGACTTGCCTCTCGTGGGCCTCGCCGAGCAGCTGCCGGATACCGACCTCAAGGCCTATCAAGTCGGGGCGGCAACGGAGATGCTCGCGGCGCAAGAGCGAAGACTCTTCGCTTTGCGGGCCTCGGGGATCCACGCGACCGAAGTGGTTCCCAATGAGCTTGCCGCTGAAGTCATCAACCAATATCTCGACGTCAAAGCTCGCCACTTGCTCTGAGCTAATTTAGAACGGCGAGATACGGAATCCTTCGACGGCGAGCTGAATGGAGAATGGACTGCTGCCATACGGCACCGAGTCGTCGTTGAAATTGCCGTCGCCCCAAGTGCTTACGTCCGCGTTTACGCCGAGCCCACCACTTCGGGTGACATAGATGTTCCCGTCGCGTCCGAAAAGGAACGCTTTGCCCTCTCCGAGAGAGGTCGAGGTCGTCCCCGGAGAATCAGGGTCGAGATCGAATTCCGGCTGGCCCGACACAATGCCGACAGCATAGAGAGTGCTAAAGAAGGACGACGTGCAGGTCGCGGCGTCTAGGGTTCCTTCCGACGCTGTGAAGAATACCGTGGCAGGAGCCGGGTCTCCGATGGAGCCCAAGGTGACGGCTTGTGCCGTCATCCTTTCGCCGTCAAGAAACGGTCCCTCGAAATCAGCGGGCGTTCCCACAGGGTATTGCGTCGTCGCCGTGCCCTCGACGTCGTTGTCGATCCAGATGCGAAACCCAAAACCCTCATCAGGGATGGGGGCCCGGCTGTCGCCTCCGGAGCCTGCCATGACGTAGACGCGATTAGGCGTGAACACGTCGTTCAGAAGCGTGACCGGCGCAGTGATCGGCTGATCGGTACCCATCGCCGCGAAGACGGTAAATTGCCAGTTCGCGGGGTCCGGATCCGTCGTGACGAGCTTGTGCACTTTGCCTTGGACGTCCGGAATATAGACTCGCGTCACAAAGTCTTTGGCGTCCAGGGTGTCCTCATCATGAGGGTTGAACAGCGTCGGCCTTGCCGGAAGCGCGTTGTACGGGATCGCGGCCGAAGTGTCGTTCCCGGCCCACGCGGTGTAGTAGATGAAGCCATCTTCGGCGCGAAAAGCGAAGAGGTTCTGCCCCTCGTCCTCATCGGTCCCACTGGTCTCACAACCATATCCACCGCCGGCAAAAACGAGCCATTGATCGACCTCGTCGAGCGTCGTGCTCGCATCGATCCGGGTATCGACGTTTCCTAGAACCGGCGTCGAGTAGGTCTCGCCAAGCCCGTCGATCGGCCCTTCCTTGATCACTTTCCGACTCTTTCCCGACGTCCGGAGGTCGCGATTACCACGATTCCACAACAATCGGAGGGAGCTCGGGTTGCTCGGTACGGTAGTGATGTCCATCGCGGTGATGAAGCGCCCCCCTTTACCGCGGCCAAAGACGATCATCGAGTGCCATTCATCGTCTTCGCCGTGATCGGAGCGAAGGAACACGTCATCGACGGTCGCGTCTCCCGACAACGTAAAATTGTGATTGAGAATGCCGTTATTGTTCGTCACGATGCTCTTGACGACATCCTTCAACGTGTCCCGGCTCCCCGGAAGCTCGTTGAGCGCTAGCCCGATGACGTCGTCCGGAATGAACGCGACGATCTCAGCGCCCGTTTTCGCGTCGAAGCCTTGCAGCATTCCGAAATTGGATGGGTAATATACGACCGTCTTTCGATTGAAGTGGTCCCAGTAGAAGCCGTCGCCAGGGACGGAGCCGCCGACGCCGTACTTGTCGGAATGCGCGAGCGGCGGGTCGAAATCGGGCGATCGCGGGGGGTTCGAAACCACCGCGACGGACCCGGCGGTGTTCTCGTAGAGCTTCCACGTAAGATCGCCATTCTCGTCGAAGAGAGAGAGGTTGAGGTTGCCAAGGTTGTTATAAATCGTGCCGGTGCTCGGATCGACAGAGAGCCGGTAACCGCGTGTGACTTTGACGACGATATCTCTCGCGTCCGCATCGGTCAGTGCACCTGTCCCATCGAGCTCCATGAGATAGCCAGCGCTGACGCCCAGATCCTCGGGAAGAACGTTGCCCGTGGTGAAAGGTAGAACTTGGGTGCTCCCCTCTTTGTTGAAAAAAATGGGACGCAGATCCGGGTCATCATCTTGAAGCTCGACCCCGGCATCCCAAATCAACGAGAAATCCGCGTCACGTGCCGTGCGAGGGAAAACAGGGTCGGTCACCGTGTAAATATTGAAGGCTCTCAAATGACCGCGAAAGCTCGGTACCTCCACGGTCGCCGAGAACAGAACGTTATTGCGATGGTTCGCGCGCGCGATCCGCGCGGAACGAATATCAGAAGCGCTGGCGCTCCCTCCTGGGTCCAGATCGATGGCCGAGACGTCTGTATTCGTATGGGTCGGGATGACTTCCCTTACAGAGGCGACGGTCGAAGCGCCTAAAGCTACCTCTGAAGTGGGAATGCCAATGCGGGCGAGGATGTCTTCGAACGCATCGACGAGCCCATCTCTATCGTCCGCAAAGAGCGCTGCGTTCATCAAGGATCGGTCGCGACCCGGGAGGCGGGCGCCACTCGCCATCCAGGAAATCGTGTTGAGCCTCGTCTTGTCCCCAGCCGACAGATCCATCCCGATCGTGAAGAGGTTACCTTTGGAGCCATCGAGAGCAGGATCGATCGCCTGGAGCGCGATTTCGCCTTTG